>Ga0185299_10001246_pt1 | contig 52086 bp, 52 predicted proteins | sample PaiPotPPA55metaG_FD_128002 | JGI IMG/M metagenome (GOLD analysis project Ga0185299, IMG submission 128002) | Iron sulfur acid spring bacterial and archeal communities from Banff, Canada, to study Microbial Dark Matter (Phase II) - Paint Pots PPA... ... | reverse complement strand
TAACCTCGCACGAGCTGTTGAGTGATCGTGGATCCGCCTTGCGGGAAAATCGGAGAACTATTCGCTGCGTCTCGCCGCCCCAGCTTCATGAAGCGTCCCAGAAGACTTCTAATCCTGAGCTTGCCTAACACGCGAGGAATTCTTGAATAGTCGACCCCACTATGGGAAAAGAAGTTCTTGTCCTCGGCGGCAAGGATAGCGCTGCGAACCACCGGCGGGATGTCGTCAAACTTGCTGATCCACCGGTATTCGGTGGCCATCTCCATGAGCGGCTGGTCATGGATATCGTAGACGTGGCCGATTGTAGGAAAGTGAAAGCGGACGAATGGTTCCAAGTCAGGCAGATTAGTTCGGTCAAGATAGACGTGATAGAGTCCAATCGCAACGAGGGTAACCGTTATGGTTGTTGTACAAAGGAGAAGCCCAGCAGCTGAAGTCCGCCAGCTCAGCTTGGCGTAACGGCTACTGCGGATCGCGCGGGCCGCTACCGCCTGAGTGCGCCTAAACCAGGTTCGGGCAAGACCAACCCAATCCCGTCGCGGGGGTGTGTAATTCTGGGTCAGGCTCATTCCATATCCGCTAGCTCAACGCAGTTCGTCTATATCAGAGGTCATGTCTGCACTGTCTTTTGCGAAATGGTCCGCCTTGGGGCGAGCGAATTGGTCAGGCGGCATAGATGAGTGGCGCCTCGATGGATGCTTGATCGAGCGCGTTCCATGGCTGGCGGCAGTTGCGATCCGCGGCGTCTTGCCAGACGATACATGAGGCAGTCCACGGTACTGCGGCGAGCCGCTTCAAGGCGAGCCGCTTCAAACTGATACCACCCTCGCAGTCGAGGCAGGTCCCAAAAGTACCTCCGTCAATGCGGCGAAGGGCGGCTTGCACGTCGCGCAACCGGTCGGATTGGCGCTCGAGATTGTCGATTGCCATCTCGCGCTCAGTGGCGTGCTGGATCCGATCTAGCTCATCGGGACTCGTGTCAATAGCAAGAGCGTCACGATCGCGAACCGCGCTTTCTAATTCAGCCTGCCTGGCCAGCAAGATGCTTCGGAATCTGTTCACTTCATTCTTCGTCATAGGGTATCAGCCGCCGTGACCCTTCCGTTTAACTCAAGGTTTGATGTTTGGTACTCGGCCAGTAGTGGTTGAGTCGAGTACCAGCGAGCGCGCAGGTACAATAGCTCGCGCCGAAGGGGCCGTATCACGGGGTGTGAATTCGGCACCGATTATTGGCCAACTGCTGCGTACGCGAGAGAATCTCATCCGCAATCGTTTACAACACTGCGCGAACGAGCCAAACGATTAACACGATCACAATGACGGTTCCAACCAGTCCTAAGCCGAGCATTTCATTTCTCCTTTGAAAACAAAGTAGAGCATGTCCATTTGCCTTCACCTATTGCCTACAGATTCGTTGCCATCCAGATTGTCAGCTCCATAATCGGCGGGGCAAAATCGAAATAGGTCAATCACCTTAGGGCTCCGCCGCCAGAAATGGCGGCCACTGCTTGGCTTGAGTTGCCTTGGAGACGGCACCAAGTCCAAGCTCGCGCTGACCGTGAGCGGTCAAGTGACCAAGTATGGTCGAAGGCACGCAGCGAAACCAAGCAGCTCCTGCTGATGGCACAGCCAACCATGTATCGGTCTCGCAAGTGCTAAAACCTTAGACGTCAGGAAGTGGTCCTGACCGGCCTTTTGGGGATTTTGCTGTTTAACCCATGATCGCTTTAACCGAAGCAGGACGGCGGCAGGAAAGCGGGGTCGTGACGGATGCAAGGTGAGATGAATGGTGCAGGGTTCTTGCCGTCTCCCCTGCTTTGCGGCACTCCGAAGGGGCGTCAAAGCGCCCACCAGAACAGCCTGGGGAGGCCGACACACCGGGCGGGAATTGTCAGCATGATTCCTCAAGATGCAGTTGGGAAGGAATACGAAAGCACCGTTTTGGAAGGCGTCACTCTTGCCGGTTGTTTTGAGCCCTGGCAGCCACCGGGAGCAATGGGCGCCAGTATCAGGAATTTCGTCTGGGTGTTTAGTAACCAATGGCTTCGGCCTGTTTCCAACCGGTCCTATGCCGATCAAACGCCCAAAACCATTGAATTGCATCCGTGTCGCCCGATTACTCCCGTGAACGCGCTTGCAACCGGGTAAGGTCTTCCATAATGGTAACGTCGCCAAGCCGCGGAGTTCCACGTTCTCACGGACCTTCGCATACGACGAATCCCCCGAGGCGGCCACTATCCGGCGACTTCCACGTAATCGACTAAAGTGTGTGGTTCGGGAATGGGCTCGCCCACTTCGCGCATCGCCTCAAAGTGAGCAACCAAGGTTTTCTGGAAGTTACGGCGGGTCTCTTGCTCCGTGTCGCCGACCGCCACACATCCCGAAACATCCGGCGAATAGGCCGAGTACCCGGTCCCGGTTGTCTCGATGACTATTGGATAGCGTCTCGCACTCATTTCAATCCTGCCTTCTTAGAACCAGACAACATCACTGTGGCGGTAGTTCATCGTAGGCAGCCATTTCGGGCCGATCCCAGTCCTCGGCAAACGGCGTCAGCCGCCGGCACAGATCGGCCGCCTGTGATTCGTCAACCCCTCGCCCGCGAAGATCTACGGGCTCGGCAGGATAGACCCAGGTCACGATGACGCGTGATCCTTCGGCCGCCGCCAGAGGCTCCACAACTTCGACTTTCCCGTTGCGGTAGATTCCTTCGACTGACTTCACCATACGTTCAGTATCCCGCGCAGCGCGCCGCCGAGTCACGTGCTCAAATTCTTTTTCTTCCCTTCCCACTCATCCACTTCCCAACTTCCACCACGTCGCGCCCCGGCCACGCAAGCTAAAACCAAATTGAAGGAGATATCAGATGCCAGATTCAAAAGTTCTCGATGCCGCCCCCAAACCCAATGGTCACGACCGCGCTGTCGGCCCCCAAACCATCGATCGCGCCATCCACCGCGCCGCGGTGAATAAAGCGAATGCACAACACTCTACCGGCCCCCGCACCGTAGCCGGTAAACAGCGCTCCTCCCTGAACGCCTTGCGGCATGGATTAACTGGCCAAGTCATCGTCCTGCCCTCCGACGATCTCGCCGCTTACCAGCGCCACTCCCAGGCCTTCTTGGATGAATACCAGCCCAAAGGCGCCAACGAAACCCAGCTCGTCCAGTCCCTGCTCGACACTGCCTGGCAAGTCAACCGCGCCGCCGCCATCGCGATCAACCTCCTCACGCTCGGACTTACGGAAATGGAAGACCGCATCCGCGCCAACCATCCCGACGCCGAAACCGGTCTCGTCATGGCTCTGGCCTACCGCGAGCATGACCGGGCGTACATCAACATCGGCATTCAACGCCAGCGGCTCAGCCGCCAGTACGAGCGAACACTCATTCTCCTCCGCCAGATCCAGGCCCAGCGTCGCGCAAACGAAGAGTGCCAACTCGACAACGCCGTTAAGATTTTGAAAATGCACAACGACAAAAGTCTCCCCGATCAGCTCGCTCCATATAACCCCGCGGACGATGGGTTCGTTTTTTCAAAAGCCGAAATCGAAACCTATTATGGGCCGCGAAGAACGCCGGCGGCAGTCCAACCGTCATTACCTCCACGCTCCCGCCTAGGTGCCCAACCAGAAACTAGAAACCAGAAACTAGAAACCAAGCCCCGTCCTGCCATGCTTGTGCGCTAAATTAGTTCTCAGGTGCAAACTTTCGACCTGCTGGTCATTGGCTCAGGTCCGGCCGGCCAGCGGGCGGCGATCCAAGGCGCAAAATTAGGCAAGCGCGTCGGCGTTATCGAGCGGCGGGAAGCCGTCGGCGGCGTCTGTGTCAACACCGGAACAATTCCCAGCAAGACTTGCCGTGAAGCCGTCCTGCATCTTTCCGGTTATTATTACCAGAATGTCTACGGCGTCAACTATCGCGTCAAAGAAAAAATCAACATGGCGGACCTGGCCTTCCGCGTCCAGCACGTCATTAAGACGGAGATCGATGTCATCCAGGCGCAGTTGTCGCGCAACAATATCGAGCTGATCACAGGCATCGCGACCTTCACCGATCCGCACACCGTCCGATTCCAGAATTCACGCGGCGAGCAGGCTTATTCGTCCGAGGCCATCATCATCGCCACTGGCACCAAGCCGGCCTGTTCGCCCAACGTCCCGATTAATGGCCGCAACATCGTCAATAGCGACCAGGTGCTGGACATGCCAGAGATTCCAAAAACGTTGATCGTGGTCGGCGGCGGCGTTATCGGCGTCGAGTATACCTGCATGTTCGCGGCCCTGGGCGTGCGCGTCATCCTGGTGGAAAAGCGGCCCAGGCTTTTGGAATTCGCCGATTCCGAAATGGTCGAGGCGCTCTCCTACAATCTGCGCGACCATCGCGTGACCATGCGCCTCAATGAGGAGGTCGAGAGCGTCGAGGAATTGCCCGACGGCTCTGTGGTCGCGAACCTCGAAAGCAAAAAAAAGCTGAGCGGCGACGCGCTATTGTACGCAGTCGGCCGCCAAGGCAACGTCGACGAGCTGGATCTCGCGGCGGCCGGCGTCGAATTCGATCCGCGGGGCCGTATTAAAGTAGATGCCGACTACCGTACTTCCCAGCCCCACATTTTCGCCGTCGGCGATGTCATCGGGTTTCCCAGCCTGGCGTCCGTCTCCATGGAGCAGGGCCGTATCGCCGCCGCTCACGCGTTCGGCAAAATCATCCAGTCCAACCCGGCCAGCTATCCGTACGGAATTTATACCATCCCCGAGATTTCTTTTATCGGCAAGACCGAAGAACAGCTCACCGACGAAGATGTTCCTTATGAAGTCGGCGTAGCCTATTACCGCGAGATCGCTCGCGGCCAGATCCGCGGCGACACCACCGGCCGCCTGAAAATTATCTTTCATCGTGAAACAAAGAAGGTTCTGGGCGTCCATATCATCGGGGAGGGAGCTTCGGAGCTTCTTCACATCGGCCAAGCCGTCATGATCTTCGACGGCACCGTGGAATATTTCGTCGACACCGTTTTCAATTACCCGACCTTGGCCGAATGCTACAAGGCAGCGGCTTTTAACGGCTTAAACAAGCTTTCCAAGCTTTGAGTGGCGCGGGGCCATGCCCTGCGAATCAAAATGAAAGCCATCGGAATCACTACCGCAGAGCACATCGCCGCCGGCCTGGTGGAGGGCAATCGTCTGATTGGCCCGCTACGCGTATATGAAGAAGGGCCCGAATCCGAACCACTTTTCAGCTCGCCGCTGGCGGGCATCGCTGAGTGCATCGCGCGCGAGGTCCGGACTGTCCTCGCTGGTTCGAAGATTGATGTGATCGGTATCGGATTTCCCGGCATCATTCGCAACGGCTTTATCGAAGAATCTCCCAATCTCCGGCAGCTCAAAGGCGCCAACATCCGCGGGGAGCTTTCGCGCGCTCTCCGGGAAGTGGGTATCGATGTGCCCGTGCAGGTCTACAACGACGCCGACGCCATGGCCGCCGGACTTGCCGCTACGCGCGGTCATCTCGACCGGCTGATCCGCGTTTGGAGCCTCGGCTTCGGTATCGGTTTCGGTATTTATCCCTGGCAGGAAGGCATCTGGGAAGGCGGTCACGTGGTCGTTTCGCTCGATCCGCGCGAGCGCTACTGCGGCTGCGGTGGAAGGGGCCATCTGGAAGGCATCATGGGCAATCGAGCGATGCGCCTGCGCTTCTTGGACATGGAGCCGGATGAAATCTTTGACAACGCACACCGGGGCGACCCGCGCTGCGTCGAATTCGTGAAGCTGTGGCATAGCGCGCTGGCTGCCGCTACCGCCAGTTCGGTTCATCTTGCCGGACCAGGCAAGTTCTACGTCACCGGATTCAATGCCAAGCACCTGGATATCAACCTGCTCCAGCAATACCTCCACGAGATGGTCAAGATGAGCCCGCTTCAGGGTTACGTCTTCGAGGTCGTTCCCGGCGGCGATGAGATGGCCGTCATCGGCGCGGGTGTGAATGCATTGCGCGCCGTGTTCCCAACCTAGATTCCATAGAGGGACGAAAAATGTCCGATCAATATGACGTCCTGATCGTCGGAGGCGGTCAAGCCGGGCCGCCGCTGGCACGCGATCTCGCCAAGACTGGAAGGAAGGTCGCCCTGGCCGAGCGCAAGTATCTCGGCGGATCCTGCGTCAACTTCGGCTGTACGCCCACCAAAGCCGCTATTGCCTCCGCCCGGCTTGCGCATCTGGCCCGGCGGGCCGCCGATTTCGGTCTCCGAATCCCACATGTGGAAGTCGACTTCCCCGCGGTTCTCCGCCGCGCCAACGCTATCGCCCTCGAGTCGCGTACTGGGCTCGACAAAAGCTTCGAAAACTCCGGCAATCCCAAGCTGCTCCGTGGCCATGCGCGATTCCTCGGCCCCGGCTTCGAACTCCAGGTGGGCTCGACTCAAGTTTCGGCCAAGCAGGTAGTCCTCGATACCGGCACACGGACGGCCATCCCAAAAATCCCTGGGCTCGAAAAAGTTGCCTACATTCACTCCGGCAATTGGCTCGAACACCCTCAGCTTCCCGAGCGCCTCGCCATGATTGGCGGCAATTATATCGGTCTCGAAATGGCGCAGTTCTATCGGCGCATGGGAAGTCAGGTCGCCGTCTGGGAGAACTCGCCGCGCATCGCCATGCACGAGGACGAAGAAGTATCCACCGCCATCCAGCAGTTCCTGGAGCACGAAGGCATCGAGTTTCACGTGAATGCTCACATCCAATCGATCGAACAGTTGCGCGCCACCCACGTATTCCTGGCCACCGGCCGTACGCCGAATACCGATGATCTGGGCCTCGAGACTGTTGGCGTGGAAACTACGCCACACGGTTTCGTAAAGATCGACAAGCGCCTGGCGACGAATGTTCCGGGTATCTGGGCGGCCGGCGACATTCGCGGTGGTCCGTTGTTCACCCACACTTCCTGGGACGACTATCGCATTCTCCTGTCGCAAATGGCCGGCGACGGGTCGCGCACTACCGACCGCATCGTGCCATACGCCATGTTTACCGATCCCGAACTTGGCCGCGTAGGACTGACCGAGCATGACGCGCGTGAGAAGGGGCTGAAGTTTCGCGTCTCCCGATTCGAAATGAAACGCAATGGCAAAGCGCGCGAGATCGGTGAGCCTGAAGGCTTCGTCAAAGTTCTACTCGAAGAAGGCACCGGCAAAGTTCTGGGCGCCGCAGTTCTGGCCGTGGAGGGCGCCGAGCTGGTCCACATGTTTATCGACATTATGAATGCCGGCGCATCATCCACTGTGATTCGCGATGCAATCCACATCCATCCCACGCTCGCCGAAGCCGTCCAAAGCGCCGTCACTTGAGCTTTAGGAGATCGACGACAATGAATCTCATGAGTGGACACTTGATAACCCGACTTCCCGAAGGTTTCGCGCGCGCTGTGTGTCCAATTTCCGCGGGCGCGATCTCGACCCCCACCGATGGCCTCATCGCCGGCGAAGTAGCCATCGCCACCGGCGACGGCGAAATACCAGGCTATCGCGCCATGCCAGAGAAGGGCAAAACATTCCCGGTGGTCCTGGTGGTCCAGGAAATCTTTGGCGTCCACGAGTACATCAAAGATCTGTGCCGGCGTCTTGCGAAGGCGGGCTATCTGGCGATCGCTCCCGACTTGTATGTCCGCCAAGGCGATGTCTCGAAATTAGAAGACATCCAGGAAATCCGAGACAAAGTTGTTTCGAAGGTTCCCGACTCACAAGTAATGTCCGATCTCGACTCCGCCTCCGCTTGGGCCGAAAAAACTGGCAAAGGCGATCTCTCGCGGCTCGCCATCACCGGCTTCTGCTGGGGCGGCCGCGCCGTCTGGCTGTATGCGGCGCATGCCAACCGGCCCAACGCTGGCGCAGCCTGGTACGGTCAGCTTCTGCACCCCACCAACGAATTTCGAACCAAGACCCCGCTTGATGTCGCCGGCTCCCTGAAGTTTCCCGTGCTCGGCCTCTATGGCGGTAAAGACGCGGGCATTCCGCTCGAACAAGTGGAAGCGATGCGCGCAGCGTTGAAAGCCGCAGGGAGCCCGTCCGAGATCATCGTCTATCCGGACGCGCAGCACGGCTTCAACGCCGACTATCGGCCTAGCTATAACGAAGCCGACGCCAAAGATGCCTGGCGCCGGATGCTCGATTGGTTCAAGAAATACGGCGCCGTCTGAGCCGTCACTCACATTCAGTTACACTAGCTCTTTACCGGATGCGCGAGCAAATCTCTCCTGCCCGCGCCTTGAGCGGCGCCATCCAACTTCCCGGCGACAAGTCGATCTCTCATCGCTACGGAATGTTGGCCGCGATCGCAGAAGGCGTTTCGAAAATCGAGAATTACTCCACTGGCGCGGATTGCCAGTCGACTCTTTCCTGTATGCAGGCGCTGGGAGCGCGCGTCGAAAAACGTGACGGCTTGGTATCCATTGAGGGGCTCGGCCTCGACGGATTGCGCGAGCCGGCCGCGATGCTCGATGCCGGTAATTCGGGTTCCACCATCCGCATGCTCTCGGGCATCTTGGCAGCGCAACGCTTCGACGCTCGAATCGGAGGTGATGAATCGCTGTCCCGCCGGCCGATGGAGCGAATCATGAAACCGCTGGCCGAAATGGGAGCGAGCATTGAAGCTCGCGAGAATCGTTTCCCTCCGCTCACCATTCGTGGAACCAAGCTACATCCCATCGAATATACGCTGCCTGTCGCGAGCGCGCAGGTGAAGAGCTGCGTTTTGTTGGCCGGCCTATACCCCGAGGGCCGCACGATCGTTCATGAGCCTGTTCGCACTCGCGATCATACCGAGCTGGCATTGCGCGAGTTTGGCGCAGACGTCGAAGTGCAAAGAAAGTCCATTACCGTAACTGGCCGGCCGCGCCTCAAAGCCCGCGATCTGCGCGTGCCGGGAGATCTCTCATCGGCGGCGTTCTTCCTGGTTGGCGCGCTGATCGTCGCTGAGTCGGACCTCACTATCCGATCCGTAGGCCTGAATCCGACACGTTCCGCGTTGCTCGATTTCCTCGCCGAAATGGGCGCGGCCATCAAAGTTTTGGACATCACGCAGAGCGCCGGCGAATTGATCGGCGACGTGTCAATCAAAAAGTCGCGGATCCGTGGTGGACTGCTCGAGAAAGCGCGAACCGCCGCGTTGATCGACGAGATCCCCGTTCTGGCGGTCCTCGGCGCGGCCAGCGAGGGTGGCTTGATCGTGCGCGATGCCGCCGAGCTGCGCGTGAAGGAGACCGACCGCATCCGAACCATCGCCGACAACTTCCAGCGCATGGGACTCGCGATCGAGATTCATCCGGATGGCTTCCAGGTGCCCGGCCGCCAACACTTCCAGGCCGCTGAGCTCGATTCCTTTGGCGACCACCGCATCGCCATGGCCTTTTCCATCGCAGCCTTGGCCGCCGACGGGCCCTGCATCATCGAAGGCGCCGAGGCAGCCTCCGTGTCTTTTCCCGAATTTTTCGCTACACTACATCGAGTCACCCAGTAACGATATGGCAGTTGCTGATTTAACCCTCGAAGGCCTGATCCACGATTTGAATAACGTGTTTCAGACGATCGGAGAGAATGCCGATCTGCTCGAAAGCGATCCCAAATGGCAGAAGGTTGCCCAGACCTTGCAGCGCAGCGTCCATCGCGGCCAGCGAATCGTGCATAGCATTCTCGAGACCACCGGCGCCGCCACCGACTTGGCGCCCGTCATCGAGAACGCAGCGCAATTTTGTCAGGACTATCTGGAGTGCGCCAATAGCCAGCGGATCGGATTCACCCACGAAATCGACCACGAGTTTCACTTGAAGGGCGATCCTGCTCAGTGGGAGCGCGTTCTGGTGAACTTATTCTTGAACTCCGCCCAGGCCGGCGCCAAGAACATTCACGTTAAGGCGCTCCAGCAGGAAATCGTGGTGAGCGATGACGGCCCGGGAATTTCACCCGACCTGCTGCCGCGGATTTTCCAGCCGCGAGTTTCCACCAAGTCGATTATCTCGGGGCTGGGACTCTATGTCGTGCAGTCCATCGTCGAGCAGAACGGCGGCACCGTCAGCGCGGCCAACGGACTCAGCGGCGGCGCGGTCTTCACTTTGCACGTGTAGGCCCGCCATACGCCTCATCTAGAATCTGCACCACATGCGCCACTCTCTGTCCCTGCCCAAACTTCTGCACGCCCGCGGCCAATTGCAACATGCACCCTGGATTCGCCGTGACGATCACTTGCGCGCCGGTCCCATTCACGGAATCCATTTTCTTGCGAAGCAGCGCCATCGCCATCCCGGTATGCACGACGTTATAGATGCCCGCGCTGCCGCAGCACAAGTCCGATAGCGGCATCTCGCGAAGCTGTAAGCCTGGAACGGCATTCAATAGTTTCCGCGGCGCTGAACGGATCTTTTGCCCATGCGCCAGATGGCACGAATCCTGATACGTCACCGTCATCGACTGCGGCTTCATATCCAGCAGGTTGAGTTCAATGGACGCGAGAAACTCGTTCACGTCTTTCACCAGGGCTGAAAAACGCCGCGCCTTTTCGGCGTACGCCGGATCATGCTCGAGCAGCTCCCCGTATTCTTTCAGCGTCGATCCGCAGCCGCCCGCATTGGTAACGATAGCGTCGTATTCACCTTCCAGCAACGCGTCGATGTTTTGCCGGGCCAGCTCTCGCGCCTTCTCGCGGATACCCGCGTGCACATGCAGGGCGCCGCAGCAGGTCTGGGTCCTGGGTATTGACACCTCGCAGCCGTTCTTTTGCAGCACCCGCACGGTCGCCTCATTAAGCCGCGCGAAACTGATGTTCGCGATACAGCCCCCCATAAACGCCACGCGATGCCTCTGCGCGCCCTCAGGCGCCAGCACCCTACCGTAATATCCGAAAAAGAATGGCGATTCGATTTCAGGCGCCAGACTCTCCACCTCACGCATCCTGGCAGGCAGGAAGCCCAGCATCCGAACCAGTTTCTTCAAGCCGCTGGCCTGATAGAAATAGAGCAGCGTGCCGACTATCCCAAGATTGAGCTTGGACGGCAAAAGCTTCTGGAAAACGAGCCAGCGCAGCAACCGCACGTGCCACGGCCGCTGGATTTTGCTCTCGATCTCCGCGCGCGCCGCTTCTACCAGACGCCCGTACTGCACCCCGGATGGACAGGCCGTTTCACAGCCGCGGCAAGCCAGGCACAGTTCGATGTGCTCGATGTACGACGGGCTTATCGCCGCTGCGCCGCTCGACACCTGCGCCATTTGATAAATCCGGCCACGCGGCGAGTCCATTTCCACGCGCAGCTCGCGATACGTGGGGCAGGCGTTCAGACACAGGCCGCAATGCACGCACCGGTCGAGATCGGCCTGTTGCGGTTTGTCGAAATTCACCAGCTCAGATACGACCATACAGCCTGCCGCGGTTGAGAAGATACTGCGGATCGAACATTTCCTTTACCTTTTTCATCATCGCAAAGTCGGTTCCCGGCTCGGGCCATAAGTCCGACGTTTCGCGGACGTTATGCGGAGCGAATTCCACCACGCACTTTCCCTTATGGCCCTCCCGATACAGCCTTTCGATGTGGCGCAAATCTCCGGGTTGCGAATAGTACCAATAGCACACGCCCGAGCCGGCCCTCGCCACTACGGGCGCGGGCAACGTCTCCAGCACCTGCGCGACTTCGGAAAGTGTGCAGGAAAGCCGCACCACCACTCCGTTGTCATGCTCCTCCAAAAAATTCGGCGTGAACTCGCGGATCCGATCCCAGAGTGCCTGTTCCTCAACGCCCTCCACCACTCGCGCCGCCGTCAATTCACGCGAGTACCGATCCAGCACAGCCGCGCTTCCGCCTGCCTGAATCATCAGATCATAACCGGCGGTCGATTTGACAATATCCACGGCGACCGGTTGCAGGGAGCTTTTCAAGACTTCGTCCCGCGCCGCGATAGCCTCCGTCGCCCGCACGAATTCCCGCACGAAAGTTCGCGTCCCCACCGGCATGGGATGCAATCGGAAATTAATCACTCCGACCGCCGCCAGCGTCCCGAATGATCCGATCATAAGTTTGCCCATGTCCAGCCCAGCGACATTCTTCACCACCATCCCGCCCGACCGGATCAGTTTGCCCTCCAGCGTCGCGAACGTCATGCCAATCACCATGTCCCGCGCAGTCCCATAAAGACGCCGACGTGGGCCGCTCGCATTGGTTGCCACGACCCCACCTATGGTTGCGCTTTCGGAAAACGGAGGATCCAACGGAACCATCTGCCGGTGCTCAGCCAGCACGCGGCGCAGCTCGCGGTAAGTTATCCCAGCCTCCACGCTGATGGTCAGATCATTCGGCTCGTAATGCAACACACGATTCAGCTTCGCCGTCGAAATCCGTACATCCGCCACGGAGATCGCGCCGCCCATCCGATCCTTGGTCGAATTGCCGCACAATTGAATAGTCTGATGGTTGCGTTGCGCCGTCGCCAGCGCCTCAGCCAGATCTTCCGGGCTGGAGGGTACGATCATCAGCGTTATCGTACCAGCCGCGACATGCCGAACGTCTTGGGAAAATGGAACCTTCATGCCTTTCGCCGATCTGGTGCGCTCTTTTCAGCCCCTCCGCAACCCGATCGGCTTCGGGGCGAGCGACTTTATCGAGCTCACTATCGCGGCGCTGCTGGTTGTACTGATCCTGATCTCGCGCCCTTGGCTCGAGCCCTACGCACGCAGGCTGGCTCCGAAAACCGGCTGGTGCATGTCGCTCCTGGCTATATTGCCGGTCGCGCTGCGGCTCGCCCTCCTTCCTCATCATCCCGTTCCCACGCCCGATATTTACGACGAATTCAGCCATCTACTCGTGGCCGACACGCTCAGGCATTTCCGTCTCGCCAATCCACCGCATCCGCTGCATCAGTTCTTCGAAACATTCTTTGTGCTCCAGCAGCCGACTTATAGCTCCATCTATCCGCTCGGCCAGGGCTTGTCGATGACACTCGGCCGCATGATCTTCGACATTCCCTGGGCCGGCGTTTTACTGTCCACCTCGGCCTTCTGCGCGCTTTGCTACTGGATGCTGCGCGGCTGGACTACGTCCCTCTGGGCGCTTCTCGGCGGCCTGCTCGCAGTCGTCGAATTTGGGCCGCTCAGCCAATGGATGAACAGTTATTGGGGCGGGGCTTTCTCGGCCACGGCCGGATGCCTAGTGTTTGGCGCGCTCCCGAGGTTGCGCGAATCTGCGCGCACTCGCGATGCCGCGCTCCTAGGCCTGGGCCTCGCCCTTCAGCTAATCACGCGACCCTACGAGTTCATCTTCCTGCTTGCGAGCGCCCTTCTTTTTCTCGTGCCGTCATTCCGCAAACCTGCCAAGCTCGCGCCCACCTTCCTCGTCCTGCTTCCCACCATCGCGCTCAGCCTGCTCCAAAACAAACAGGTCACCGGCAGTTGGACTACGCTCCCCTACACGCTGAGCCAGTATCAATACGGCGTCCCCGCCGCGCTCACCTTCCAATCCAAACCCGTTCCCCACAACGATCTCACTCCGCAACAGCAGCTCGATTACAAGATGCAGCTTGCGTTCGGGCCGAGCGGCCCTGAGACAATCACGACCTATCTGACGCGCCTGGCCTACCGCGTGCGATTTTACCGTTTCTTCTTCCTCCCGCCGCTGTACTTGGCTCTCGTCGCCTTCCTCTTCGCCCTCCGCGAGTTCCGATTCGCGTGGGTCGCTCTTACACTAGTCATTTTCACGCTCGGCGTTAATTTCTTTCCGAGTTTCCAGTTCCACTACATTGCCGCAGTCACCTGCTTGTTCGTGCTAGTGAGCGTCACCGGGCTCCAGCAACTTAGCCGGCTGACCATTCGTGGATTGCTCGTGGGCAACGAAGCCGCCCGGCTGATCGTGTTCCTCTGCGTCGTGCATTTCGTCTTCTGGTATGGCCTCCACATATTCGACACGGCCGACTTCTCGATTGCGATGCGACGCTACGAAACCTGGGATGCCATCAATCACTCCAACCCCGAGCGCCGGATCGAGGTCAATCAGCAGCTTGCGAAAATTCCCGGCAAGCTGCTCGTTTTCGTTCGATACTCGCCGCAGCATATCTTCCAAGACGAGTGGGTCTACAACGAAGCCGATATCGACCGGGCTCGTATCGTCTGGGCTCGCGACCTCGGGACAACTGAAAACGAAAAGCTGCAACATTACTATCCCGACCGCGCCGTTTGGTTGCTGGAACCCGACGCCCGACCGCCCAGACTCAGCCGCTACGTGCCTGAGCCGCCCGCTCCCATCCCGCAACCTTCGCCACTCCGGCTGGAGCAGGTGCGCTAGCTCATGGATTTCCTCCGCTTTTTTCTGCCGCTCCGCAATCCTATCGGATTTGGCGCTGCCGATTTCATCGAGCTGATCTTAGCGGTTCTTCTGGTCGTCCTCGTGCTTGCTTCACGTCCCATCCTCGAGCCCTACGCTCGAAAACTTGCCGACCACACCGGCTGGTCTATGCTGCTGCTTGCAGCGCTCCCCATCGCGCTCCGTCTCGCGCTACTGCCGCAATATCCCATCCCGTCTCCCAACGTGACCGACGACTTCAGTTATCTTCTCCTCGCCGACACGGTGCGACATTTCCGTCTCGCCAATCCACCACATCCGCTGCACCAGTTCTTCGAAACATTCTTCGTGCTCCAGGAACCAACCTACGGCTCGATTTTTCCGCTCGGCCAAGGCATCATCCTCGCGATCGGATGGACCATCTTCGGTCATCCCTGGGCCGGCGTCGCTTTCTCCATCGGTGCGATGTGCGCGCTGTGCTACTGGATGCTCCGCGCCTGGACCACACCAGGATCGGCGCTGGTGGGAGGGTTGCTGGCCGTCATCCAATTCGGCCCGCTCAATCAGTGGATGAACAGCTTCTGGGGGGGAGCAGCCTCGGCTTGCGCGGGATGCCTGGTATTCGGCGCGTTGCCGAGATTGCGCGAATCCCCAAGCTCTCGCGACGCCGCCCTGCTCGGCCTCGGCCTCGCCCTTCAGCTACTCACGCGACCCTACGAGTTCATCTTCCTGCTTGCGAGCGCAGCTTTGTTTGTTCTACCCCCGTTTGTTCTACCCCCGTTTGTTCTACCCCCGTTTGTTCTACCCCCGTTTGTTCTACCCCCGTTTGTTCTGCTTTCGTTCCGCAAAGTCCTAAAGCAGCTTACGCCCGCGCTCCTCGTCCTGCTTCCCGCCATGGCGCTCGTGCTGCTCCAGAACAAGCAGGTGACCGGCAGTTGGACTACGCTGCCCTACAAGCTCAGCCAATATCAGTACGGCGTACCAGCGACGTTCACCGTTCAGTCCAACCCCGTCCCGCATCGCCAGCTTACGCGCGAACAGCAGCTTGACTACGAAATCCAAACGCAGACCCACGGCCCCTCCACCGACACCGTCCGGACGTTCTGGGACCGCTTCGCCGGCCGTGTGCGCTTCTACCGCTTCTTCTTTCTCGCTCCGCTGTACCTCGCATTGCCGGCCTTCTTGCTCGCGCTCCGCGAACGCCGGTACGTGTGGGTGGTCCTCACACTGCTCATTTTCAGCCTCGGCTGTAATTTCTATCCGTACTTCTATAGCCACTACATCGCCGCCGTCACTTGCCTGTTTGTACTTGTCAGCGTTACGGCGCTCGAACGCCTGAGCCGCCTCAAGATTCGCGGGACACCCGTCGGCCAAACGGCCGCCCGCCTCATCCTGTTCCTCTGCACCGTCCATTTCGTCTTCTGGTACGGCCTGCATCTTTCCGGGAGTCAGCCCCTCTACGGCGCGATGACACCCTACGAAACGTGGGACGCCATCAATCATGACGATCCCGATAGCCGCATAGCGATCAACAAACAGCTCGCACAGTTTCCCGGAAAACAACTGGTATTTGTTCGCTATTACCCGCCGCACGAATTCCGCGAGTGGGTCCACAATGCAGCCAACATCGACGCCTCCGAGATTGTTTGGGCACGCGACCTCGGCGCCGAAGAAAACGAAATACTCCGCCGCTACTACCCCGAACGCACGGCTTGGTTGCTCGAACCAGACTTCCGGCCGCCCAGGCTAACGCCCTATCGGCCCTTGCCCTGAGAGCCCATGGTGCGAACTGTTATTCTCACGCGCATCATTTCGCCTGCCGGCCGCTCAAACAAGAGTTGATAGTCACCGAGAAAGCCCGGTCCCACCTGCCAATAGAAGGTTCCGTCCCTGACGCTCGATCCGATAGGCAGCGGCCGCTCATCGCCGCCGACCAATAGATAGCCTGTCGCCGCTCCCACCTGGAGTTTGACTCGCCCAAGTTCCTCGGTCTCGACGCTGCTCACGTCATCTTGACCAGTCGCGAGCGGTTCGCCAGCCGGCTGCGCGATGCCGCCCGTTCCGCCATTCTGAACCGTAAAGTACCGGCTGCCGATGCCATCGCCACGTCCTGCGTTGTCATAGACCACCCACGAGATGGTGTGGACACCATCCGCCAGCACCGTCGTATCCAGCATGAAGAAACCCACCGCGCCGCCGCTATTCGCGTAGCCCGGAAACGTCGCCGCGATGTCGCTGCGGTATTGGTTATAGACCGGATGCCCCACCGCTTGCCCGTCCACCATCACCGTGATGGTCGATCCATCGACGGCAATCTTGTTCGGTTGCTGGGTCAGCGCCCATCCGAAATTGGTCACCGTGCCCGCCACCGTCGCGCCCTGCCCCGGCGTGTCGATGGTCCCGAAAGGCTTGCTCGCATGTGCGTTGTCGCAAGTGATCGTCTTCGTCCCCAGATCTGCGCTGTTGCCGGCCAGGTTGTGAGCGATGGCGTGCAAGACGTAAGTCCCATTGCCCGCTCCCGATAATCCGCTGGTCCCCGGCAAGAAGTTGGTCAGCATCATGTAGCCCCATCCGCCTCGCCAATTCAGTGGCGCGCTCGGATTGGCCGTCTCAACGTCGGGTCGCGCGCCATCCACGAAAACGGCGTCGCCAATGTATACCAGGCTATTCGACTGGGCCGATTCTCCGCTCATCGGCTCACGCCAAATGTCCACTTTACTAACCTCAATGTTGTCCAGCGCCCATCCCGTTACCGGAATCGCGCCTGCGATCCCCACCGTGTTGCTCACAGGTGAGTCGAAGCTTCCGTATGGAGAACCAGGTGTCACAGCCGCAACCTTCACCTGAACTTGCACGGGCGAGTTCGCCGCCCCAGGCGCGCTTACCGTGACAACGCCATTTGCACCGGCCGTTGCAGTAACTACGAAGCTCCCCTTGCCATTCCCCGAGGCGGGCGATACTGTGATGTTCGGTTGACTCGAGGACGCAGTCCAGCTCAGGCTGCCCCCGCTGAACTCCACTGCTATCGTTTGCGGCGCCGTAACCAGCGATCCGCTAACCCCGAAGTTCACGACCGGCCGGTTCACTGACATAGTCACGCCAGGTCCGCCGGCGCTCTTCGGCAAAACCAACAGCGTCACGCTTTGCGGAGGCGAGGTCATTCCCAGGCTGGCGCCAGAGTATGGCATATCCGGCAAATGCTGGATCGAGTTCGCTGCTGTCAGCTGATAAACCTGCGCCGTGCCGTTCCCTGAAAAATTGTTCAATGCCACCGTGACCGGCGTGTTCCCCGAAAGCACCTTGTTGATCACCATCACCGTGAGCGGGCCATCACCCGACCGCACCGCCGCAAAGGCCGAAAGATTGTCGGGATTCGCTACCGTGGCCGCAACGCTCGTATCGCCGAACGTCGACTTACTGCCATCGTAGTTGCGATAGATCTTCATCGCTTTGTAAGTCGGCGTCGTCGGATCGGGCGTAGTCCACCGGGTCGCCATATCCAGACCCTCGCGCCCGAAGATCCCCAGGATATCGGCCTGGGTCGTCGCCCCGTTGATATGCGACTCCGCGCCCCAGTTATATTCGGTGATCGCCACCGGAGTGCCGGGGAAATAGTAAGTGCTCACCCAGCTCTTTAAACGCGGGATCAGTAGCACCTTATCATTGATCCAGCTCTGATCCACGTAATTCGGATCCCACAGCGATCTGGTCGATGCATTGCGCAGCAACTGCATGGTAGTCGAGGTATCGTTTCCGAACTCGCCGCCCTGAGGATAATAATGGACGCTGAAGACGTCCAGCGGCCTCTGCCCGGTGCTGACCGCACTTTGTTTGAGCTGACTCAGAAGCCAAGGCAAATAATCCTGCCCGCCATGATTCGCGCGATCCGCCAAGTTGCTCCATCCATGCTGGCTGCCCCACTGCTGGTCATAGCCGCTGTAAAAGTATCCGCTCCAACCCCATTCTTCGGGCCCCACCACCAGCGCCGTCGGATCCACAGCTTTGATCTTTGATGAGTAATCGGTGATCTTGCCCAGGACCTCGTCCATGGTCGGCCCCGTCGGATGCACGTCGCGATGCGTCGAAAACCAGATGCTGTGCTCGTTGTCCAATATGTAATATCCGACGCCCCCGTTCGCACTCTTTCCCCACGTGCTTACTAAATGCTGAATCCAACCCTGCTGATATGTCGAGTCCACCAGAATGTTCGCATCATTGCGATCGTTTCCCGTTACATCCTGCCTATTCGAAGAGAGAATACCGTTGCCCGCGTCCGGGAACCACTGCGAGTCATTCCCCGTCTGCGCTCCGTACTTCGCAATCGAAAAACTGGCCAGCTTGCTCCGGTTCGCGCCCAACTTCCCCACCCAGCCGATCATTGGAACAGTGAGCATGGCCTGCGCACCCGCGCCCCGGCTCGTCGAGAAAAACGTATCGCCCCGTTCTCCCGCCGTCGCGCTCGTATCCCCGATGCTTTCGAAGTACCAGTCCGCCCCGCGATTATCGGCGTTAATCTGCCAGTTATAACGGCTGGTATTGTTGCCACCGTACCGGTTCAACGGTACATTCAGGTCCGGCAACGTAGTAGCATCACCATACGCTACGCCATAGATGTTCGGATTGATCGCGTGCCGGTTGACCGAGGTATCCACGGTCACGGTGGTAGCTGGATTCTGCGCCCCGAGCAAAGCAGCAAGAAAGATACCTCCGCAACAGGCCCGGTGAATTATAGGGCTAAACATGGGTGTTCGTGCCTGAGTCCAGTCTATTCGCTGGTGGCCGTACAAACCCCTCCGCAACTGGCCTGAGTCCGGAACTGTTTTCACCTTAATCCCATCGAGATGCCAGGAACTTTTTTCGTAACCTTTCGTTTCTTTGTCAGTACCGTAACGATGCTGGCTGACCTCCGCATCGCCTTCCGCACGCTTTCCAAAAGTCCCGCCTTCGCCCTCACCGGCATCGCCGCGCTCGCTCTCGGCATCGGGGCCAACACCGCGATTTTCAGCGTCGTCAACCAGGTCCTCCTGAACCCTGCCGGCGTTTCCAATCCCGAGCGAATCGTCGCCTTGCGCGCCAAGTACGATAAATTAGCTCTCCGGAGCATTCCGGTCTCCGTCCCCGATTTCGCCGACGTCGAAAAGAGTAAGCAAGTCTTCGAATCTGCAGCGGTCTTGAGCGGAGGAGATTTCAGCTACACCGGGTCGGGAATCCCCGAGCGGCTCAACGGCGCCAACGTGTCCTTCCAGTGGTTCGATGTCTTCGGCGCAAAACCTCGCCTCGGCCGTGTGTTCCAACCTCAGGAAGACAAACCGAACGCCAATCATGTCGTCGTACTGTCCTTTCCCGCCTGGCGGCGTGTCTTCGGTCAGGATCCTGCCGTGCTCGGCCGCGTCATCGAGCTTAATCAACAACCCTATCGGATCATCGGCGTGATGGGTCCTGAGTTCCGCTGGCCCGCCGACGTCGATCTCTGGGTTCCTCTCGGCCTGGCCGACGCGCTCTATAACCCCCAAAACCGGTTCAACGAGAATTACGATTCTGTAGCGCGCCTCAAGCCTGGTGTCAGCTTTTCGCAAGCCAGCGCCCTTGTGCAAATCCTCACGGATCGACTAAAGAACGACGGCACCCGCGGGGCCACTTACGCGAAGGACTCCGCCTGGGGCATGTTCCTCGTACCCTTTACCGATTATGTCGCCGGTAACACTAAAACCCCGATGTTGGTGTTGCTCGCCGCGGTTGGCTGCGTGCTGCTGATCGCTTGCTCGAACATTGCGGGGCTCATGCTAGCGCGGGCTTCCGGTCATGCTCGCGAAATCGCGGTTCGTGCCGCACTCGGAGCGGGCCGCTGGCGCTTGATCCGGCAAACCCTGGCCGAGAGCCTAGTTCTCGCGCTAGGCGGTGCGGTGGCCGGCTTAGCCCTCGCCTTCGTGGGCGTGCGCGCCCTTCTCGCGTTCGCGCCAGAGAACGCTTCAGTTGCCCTCGCCGTTCGCATAGATGCTCCGGTGCTGCTGTTCACCGCCGTGGCTGCTGTCGCTGCCGCCGTTCTGTTTGGTATCGCACCCGCCTGGCAGGTCTCCCGCCTCGATCGCTTCGAAGCGCTGAAAGAAGGTGGACGCTCCGGGGCCGCAGGGCTCCGCCGCCAGCGAATCCGCGCCGGCCTCGTCATCGGCGAAGTTGCGCTCGCCCTGGTGCTGCTGGTAGGCGCTGGCCTGTTCCTGCGTAGCCTCGCGAGTCTCGAAGACGTCAACCCTGGCTTTCAACCCGGTGGCGTGATCACCGCTGGCGTGTCGCTGCCTCAACCACAGTACACCGAGCCCGCCAAGCGCATCGCCTTCTACCGCGCCGTCCTTGAGCGCCTGTCCAACCTTCCGGGAGTGACCTCAGTTGCCGAGGGGGTTCCAGTCCCCTTCAGCGGCAACGCCGGCTCCGCATCTTTCGCGATTGAAGACCGCCCGGCACCTCCCGGCGATCCCGGACCCCACGGCGATTTGGGCTTCGTCTCGCCAGACTATTTCACCGCGCTGAGAATCCCACTCCGCAGCGGGCGCACCTTCACTGCTCAAGATCAACCCAGCACCGAGCCGGTCGCCATCGTCGATGAAACGCTCGCGCGACAGTACTGGCCCAACGAGAGCCCCATCGGTAAACACATCCGCCAGGGACAACGCGGCGCCTGGGCGACCGTGGTTGGCGTCGTCAGCCACGTCAAGCATTCCGACCTCGCTGGCGACACCGTCAAAGGCAAATACTATTTCCCCATGTTTCAAAGGCCGGCGCCGTTTACAACCTTCCTGGTCCGCAGACAGTCTGATCCAGTTGTTCTTGGTGGCGCCATCCGCGAAGCCGTACGCGGTATCGATCCTGCACTGGCCGTCGCCAACATACGAACTCTGCCCGAGATGGTCGCTCGATCACTCTCGCCGCGGCGCTTCGTTGTGACGCTGCTCGAAATCTTCGCCGGCATGGCGCTGCTCATGGCGGTGCTCGGCCTCTACGGCGTCATCAGTTACTCCGTGGCGCAACGAACCCAGGAGATCGGCATTCGGATGGCTCTCGGCGCGCAACCGCGCGAAGTCTTAAGCCTGGTCATCGGCCAAGGGATGCGTCTCACCGGAATCGGCGCAGCCATCGGACTGGGAGCCGCGCTCGCCTTTAGCCGCGCCCTCAAAAGTCAGCTGTTCCAAGTCAGCGCCTTCGACCCGCTCACATTCACGATCACAGCCTTGATCCTGATCGCCGCCGCTCTCGTTGCCAGCTACATCCCGGCCCGGCGCGCCACGCGCGTCGACCCCATGCACGCCCTCCGCTACGAATAATTAGGGACAGTGCACTCAGTTCCCGTGCGCTTATCTTCAGAGGAGCGTATACTGATAAGCCAGGACAATTCGGAGGAGGCCCATGAAACTCTTTCTGCTGGTTTTCGGCGTTATTTGCCTTGGAGCTACTGCCGTCTCCGCTCCTATTACGTATGTCGCCACGTTGAACGGACCAACTGAGGGCACTGCGTCCCCAGGGATTGGAAGCGGAATCGTCACAATCGATACGACTGTCAACACGCTGTTCGTGTCCGAGACTTTTTCCGGTTTGTTGGCGCCCACCACCGCATCTCACATTCATTGCTGCACCGCGACCCCACTGACCGGAACGGCCGGCGTAGCAACCCAACTCCCTTCTTTCAGCGGATTTCCGCTGGGAGTTACCTCTGGAAACTTCAGCCAGACTTTTGACATGACGCTGGCCTCATCTTGGAATCCCACCTTCATCACGGCAAGCGGAGGAACGACTGCGGATGCTGAAGCAACTTTGGCGGCCGGACTCGCCGCTGGACGCGCATACCTGAACATTCACACGACACAATTTCCTGCCGGCGAAATCGAGGGCTTCTTGACGCCGCAGGTTCCTGAACCCGGGACGTTCGGGTTGGCGCTCTTCGGGGTTGCGGGGCTCCTCGCTTGGCGACGCAGGTGTCAAGCTCGCTGACGTAGGCTCGGGTATCTCAAGCGGCACAGCCTGATCGCTTGTGTCGCTGTTCCCCATATTTATTGGAAAACGGTCAGGATGAAGACTACTGTCGAATTTCCCGATGCTTTGTTGCGGCAGGCCAAAGCGACCGCCGCCCAGCAGGGCACCTCCCTTAACGATTTCCTGACCGAGGCCGTGCGTGCGCAATTGCGAAAAAAGGGTGCTCTAGCTAGCCCAAACAAGCCGTGGACGCGCGCCTTCGGCGGCCTTCGGGATCTCCATCGAGAAACAAAGCGGCTGGAACGCGTGATCCAACAGGAGTTCGAGCGCATTGACGAGCAGGAGCGGCGTTGATTGATCTGTTGCCGGCAGCTTCCACCAGAAAGCGAACGAGAGCCTGGTCAGCGAGAAGGGTGAACTCCGGCGCGAGTTGAGAACCACTGGAACACCGATTCCCACCAATGACACTTGGATCGCCGGCCTGGCCCGCGAGCATCGGCTCCCCGTCGTGACGCGCGACGTTCACTTCCAGGCCGTCCGCGGATTGCACCTGCTTACCTGGTGAAACTCGAAACTAGATCGGAATGTTAAGATTGAACCATAGAAGGTCATTCCTATGGATTCCCGCCGTAAGTTCCTCGGCACGATGGCCACTGGCCTAGCCACCACGCTCGCCTCACCGCAAGGCGTTTTGGGGGCCAATGATCGCATCCGCATGGGCATCATCGGCGTAGGCGACCGCGGCACCGAATTGGTCCACTGGGCGCTCAACTGCCCCAATGTCGATTTCGTGGCCTTCGCCGATATCTACACCAAGCGCCTCAACGACGCCAAGAGGCTCGCCCCGAGCGCGGCCACCTATCTCGACCATCGCCGCCTGCTCGACGACAAGTCCATTGACGCCGTCATCATCGCCACTCCGCAGCATCTGCACTGCGAGCACTTCGTCAATTCCATCCAGGCCGGCAAGCACGTCTATCAGGAAAAGACCATGGCCTTCACAGCGGATCACGCCAAGCGCATGCGCGCCGCCTACCGAAATGCGCCGAAGCTCACCGTCCAGGTCGGCCATCAATCCTGTTCCTCGGGCCAGATGCCGGATGCTCTCGGCTTCCTGGCCACCGGCTACGTCGGAAAAATAACCGCCGTGCACATGCACATGTATCGCAACACGCCTCACGGCAAGCCGCAGTGGGCGCGGCCGGTGTATCCCGACATGAATCCAGAGAACGTGCTCTGGAACTCCTTCCTGGGCGAGGCGCCCAAGCGCGATTTCGAGGCCAACCGCTACATCAATTGGCGATTCTTCTGGGACTATTCGGGCGGCAACGTCTACGAAAATATGTGCCACCAGCTTTCCTTCTGGTACAAAGCGCTCAACCTGCAAATCCCGAAGGCCGTCACTATGACCGGCGGCATCTACTTGTGGAAAGACGGCCGCGAAGTTCCCGACACCATGAACGTTTCCATTGAGCAGCCCGAAGAGATGCTCATCAGTTGGGACTCGGGCTTCGGCAACAACCAGCTCAGCGTGACGGAAGACGTGCTCGGCACCGACGGAACTATCTCCAAAGGCGCGTCCATTCGCTATGTGCCGCAGAAAGTGACTCGCCCGGACGGGACCGAGATGCTAGGCCGCACCACAGCAGCCGGCAACGCCCACATGCAGAATTTTCTGGATTGCATCCGCGACGGGAAAGAACCGAACTGCCCCTTCGATTTGGGATTCCGCGTCTCCATCGCTTGCCGCATGGCCGTGGAAAGCTATCGGCAGAGCCGCACCATGCGCTGGGATTCGCAGAAAGAAGTGATCGTCTGATCTGCGATGGAATTCGACTACACGTTGGAGCAGATCCATCTTCGCAAGACTGTCCGTGAATTTGCCGAAGCCGAGATCGCGCCTCATGTCCTCGAGTGGGATGAAGAGCAAATCTTTCCGCTCGAAGCCATCAAGAAGGCCGGCCAACTCGGTTTCCTGGGAGCCATTTTCCCGGAAGACCTCGGCGGCGCGGGGCTGGGCTACGTCGATTACGCCATCATCATCGAAGAGCTGTCGCGCGTCGATCCCTCGGTCGGGTTGATCGTTGCCGCGCATAATTCGCTATGCACGAATCATATTTTTATAGCCGGCAGCGACGAGCAACGTCAGAAGTACATTCCCAAACTGGCCACTGGCGAGTGGATCGGCTCCTGGTCGCTGACCGAAACTGAATCTGGATCCGACGCCGCGGGAACGCGTACCAAGGCCGTCAAGGACGGCGCCTGCTGGGTTCTGAATGGCAGCAAGATCTTCACCACCAATGCCCAATACGCCGATGTCTGCGTCGCCATGGCGGTTACCGATCGCGGTGCATCGCAGCACGGCATCTCCGCGTTCATCCTCGAAAAGGGAGTACCGGGCTTCCGCGTCGGCAAGAAGGAGAACAAGCTGGGAATGCGTGCCAGCGCTACCGGTGAAATCGTGTTCACCGATTGCCGGGTGCCGGAATCACAACTACTCGGTAAACGCGGCGAAGGTTTCATCGATAGCCTGCGCATTCTCGACGGTGGCCGCATCTCCATCGCCGCGCTGGCGGTCGGAACGGCGCAAGGAGCTTTTGAGGCCGCGCTGAAATATTCCAAGCAGCGCAAGCAATTCGGCCGGTTCATCTCCGAGTTCCAAACCATCCAAAACAAACTCGCCGACATGGCCACTGAGATCGATGCCGCCCGCCTGCTTACCTATCGCTCCGGCTGGATGAAGGACCAGGGCCAGCGCGTCACCAAGGAATCCTCGATGGCCAAGCTGTTCTCGTCCGAGGTCGCCGTGCGCGTCACCAACGAAGCCGTCCAGATCCACGGAGGCAATGGATTCATCAAGGATTATCCAGTCGAGAAGTTCTATCGCGACGTAAAACTCTGCACCATCGGCGAAGGAACCAGTGAAATTCAGCGGCTGGTCATCGCCCGCCAACTTCTAAAGAGTTGATGACGGACTCAGCTCAGAAAATTCTGGCCGGCGACCTCCGCGCCCTGGCCCGCGCCGCCACGTCCATCGAGAACCGGTCTCACCGTGCCGAGCCGTTGCTCAAAGAACTTTTCCCTCACACTGGAAAAGCAAGTGTGATCGGCATCACTGGCTCGCCAGGCGTCGGCAAGAGTACTCTGGTCGATCGCCTGGTCCACGAGCTGCGCCGCGAAAACAAACAGGTCGGCGTTATCGCCGTCGACCCCACCAGTCCCTACACCGGCGGCGCGATTCTCGGCGATCGCATTCGCATGCTTGCCCATCACGCCGACGCTGGCGTTTTCATCCGCTCCATGGCCACGCGGGGCTGGCTCGGCGGACTGGCTGCCGCTACCACCGATATGGCCGTGCTACTCGACGCCGCCGGCAAGGACGTCGTGCTCATTGAAACCGTGGGCGTCGGTCAGGATGAAGTAGAAATCGCCAAGCTCGTCGACGCGACTGTCGTGGTCCTGGTGCCCGGAATGGGCGACGATGTGCAAGCCATCAAGGCCGGTATCATGGAAATCGCCGACGTTTTCGTGATCAACAAATCGGACCAGCCCGGCGCGGACCAGCTCGAGCGTGAGATCAAAGCTATCCAGAGCCTTTCGACACGCAAAGACGGCTGGGTGCCGCCAGTGGTTCGAACCACCGCCACCGATGGTCAGGGAATCACTGAGGCTCTGGCCGCGATACGATCGTTTCTGGCGCGTGGGGGAGCGAAGGACCGCGCCGTGGCGAACTGGCAGCTGCGGTTGCGCGAGATGCTGCGAGAACGGTTGCTGGAACGTTTCTCGGATGTCAATTTCCAGGCCGCTGCCGAAAAGGTCGCGACGCGGCAAGAGGATCCTTACTCGATCATCGATGGCTGGCTCAAACACTATCAAGATTGATCATCTCGGCATCGCCGTGCGATCGCTCGACGCCGCGCTGGCTTTCTACGAAAAGCAGCTGGGCTTCTCGGCCGGACTCCGCGAAACGGTCGAGCAGGAAAAAGTGAATGTGGCGATGCTGCCCGCCGGCGAGTCGCGCATCGAACTGCTCGAAGCGACCGAAGCGGATTCGGTAATTGCCAAATTCATCGACAAGCGTGGCGAGGGGCTGCATCACGTTGCCATCAAAGTGCCCGACCTCACGAGCGCCGTCGCGCGTCTCAAATCCAGCGGCGCGCGCTTGATGAACGAACCACGGCCGGGCGCGGGCGGCCACCTTTACGTTTTCGTTCATCCTTCGTCGACGGGCGGCGTTTTGCTGGAACTCATACAGGCATGAAACCGGCTATATACGAATGAAACCAACGATCGGGATTATCGGCGGCAGCGGATTGTATTCGATGCCGGGCTTTGAAGTGCAGCAGGAGTTGACTATCGACACACCGTGGGGGAAGCCTTCCGATCCGTATGTCGTCGGGAAGCTAGCCTCGAAAGAGGTCGCCTTTCTTGCGCGCCATGGCCGCGGCCATCGCATCTCACCTTCGGAGCTGAATTTCCGCGCCAACATTTACGGTTTCAAGTCGCTCGGAGTCGAGCGGATTATTTCGCTCAGCGCCGTCGGCTCCCTGACCGAAAAACACCCGCCGTTGAAATTCGTAATACCCGATCAGTTTTTCGACCGCACCCGCGGCCGCGTCTCCACCTTTTTCGGCGAAGGACTGGTCGCGCATGTCAGCTTCGCCGATCCGGTCTGTCCGCAGCTTTCAGAAGTCGTGCGGAAATCGTGCGTGCAGGTCGGCGTCGACGTGGCCAAGGGCGGTACTTACCTGTGTATGGAGGGCCCGGCTTTTTCCACCAAGGCCGAATCTAACGTCTATCGCAGTTGGGGTATGGACGTGATCGGCATGACCAACCTGCAGGAGGCCAAGCTCGCGCGCGAAGCCGAGATCTGTTACGTGACGGTCGCCATGGTCACCGACTACGATTGCTGGCACGAAGAGCACGATGCGGTGACCGTTACCGATATCCTCGCCAACCTGAGCCAGAATGCCGACAACGCTTGCAAAGTGGTTGCCGCAACCGTTGCTGGCATGCCGGCCGCGCGTGAATGCAAATGCGGAGCGGCGCTCGCCCACGCCTTGATTACCGATCGCAAGGCCATCCCGGAAGCCACCCGGAACAAACTGGAGTTGCTGGTTGGAAAATACCTCGGCTGATTCACTGGCGAAGGAACTGCTGGAGCATTGCCTGTCGGGCTCACCCTACCCTGAACGGCTCGTGGATGATTTGCTCGAAGGAGAGCGTAGCCGGGCCTTGTTCCGCATCGTGGTCGAGCGTCTTGCCGATCTGTTCGAGCCGCGTCTCTGCGAAGTTTACGCCGATCTTTTCTCGGAATTCATCGCGCGGCGCATACCCGATCTGCATGCCGAGCATCTGGCGGCTCGCTACGAACGGGTGCGCCGCCCTCGAAAGTTCGACCGCGATCCCGCCGCCATCCGAAATGTGTTCGTGTTGTCGCGCGTCACGCTGGGCGCCGACGTGGCCATTACGAGCATCATGCTGGATGCCGCCAAGCAGAAGTTCCCGAACGCTCAGATCTACTTCGTCGGACCGCATAAAGCCTGGGAGCTGTTCGCGGCCGATCCGCGATTGAAACACATCGCGATTGCTTATGGCCGCAGCGGAACGCTGGACGACCGGCTCTCGATTTGGCGGGCTCTGCGGGAAACCATGGGCAAACCTATCAGCATCATCATCGATCCCGACTCCCGCCTAACGCAGTTGGGGCTTCTCCCAATTTGTTCGGAAGAAGATTACTACTTCTTTGAAAGCCGCTCGTACGGTGGCGACAGCGATGAGCCGCTGTCCGTTCTCACCCGTCGCTGGGTTTCGGAAACCTTCGAAGTTGCCGATGCACGGCCTTATATTCAGACGGGTCTGGATGCCGCAGAAGTCGCGACCACGGTCAGCTTCGGGGTCGGCGAGAATCCGGCCAAGCGGATTCCAGATCCGTTCGAGGAAGAACTGCTCCGGCAGCTACCGCGGCCGGTTCTGATCGACAGAGGCGCTGGTGGGGAAGAAGCCGATCGCGTCGAACGCGCGGTGGCTCGCGCGGGCCCGGGCATCGCAATGTGGGACGGCTCTTTCGCTGGCTTCGCCGCCCACATTCAGCGCAGTCAATTGTACGTTGGCTATGACTCCGCCGGAGGTCATGTCGCTGCTGCTTGCGGCGTCCCGATCATTAGCATCTTCGCCGGCTTCGCATCCGAGCGAATGTTCCAGCGCTGGCGTCCAACCGGCGCCGGCAAGATCACCGTGCTTCGCGCCGATCAATTCTCCGAAACAAGCCTCTTGACAGGGGCCATAATTCGATTATTATAGAAATATTGAAACGGACATCAAAGAAGTTGTCAAAGAACGGTATGGACGCGCCGCCCGGGGCGTTTCTAGTGGCACGCGCTCCTGCTGCGGCGGTTCCTGCGACCCGATCACCAGCAATCTCTACGACTCCTCTCAAACAGCCGTGTTGCCCGAAGAAGCGGTCAAAGCGTCACTCGGCTGCGGAAACCCGACTGCGTTGGCGAAGCTCAATCCCGGTGAAACCGTGCTAGATCTCGGATCGGGCGGCGGGATCGACGTTCTTCTTTCGGCCCGGCGCGTCGGGCCAACCGGAAAAGCCTACGGGCTCGATATGACGGACGACATGCTGGCCCTGGCTGAGGAGAACAAGCGAAAAGCCGGCGTACAAAATGTCGAGTTCCTGAAGGGCGAGATCGAAAGCATCCCTCTGCCCGACAATTCCGTGGACGTCATCATTTCCAATTGCGTCATCAACCTATCGGCCAACAAAGACCTGGTGCTTCGCGAAGCCTTCCGCGTGTTGAAGCCGGGCGGACGGTTCGCCGTTTCCGACGTAGTCACGCGCGGCGAGATCCTGCCCGAAATCCGCAAGAGTGTCCTGCTTTGGGTTGGCTGCGTGGCCGGCGCGCTGGATGAAAGCGAGTATCGAAGCAAGTTGGAATCGGCAGGCTTCGAACAGATCGACCTCGAAGCAACTCGGATTTACAGGGCCGAAGACGCCCGTGACTTTTTGGCCGCCGAAGGCATCGACGCCGACGCGATTGCGCCTCAGGTCGATGGAAAGTTTCTGAGTGCTTTCATCCGCGCGCTGAAACCCGCAGGCGAGCGATCGCTTACGAGACGCTGAGACCGGCGGGTTCCGGGAACGAAACCACTAGTCTTGGCCTGGACGGCGCGCCGCCTCGGCTTCTGATGCCAGATCCATTAGTTGCTCCAGGAACTGCGGGTTCTGACCAAAGAAGAGGCGGTCGGCGATAAAAGCTTGGACGGTGGCCATGGGACCTCCGTTCGGCGACAAGGTCGGCCGGATGATCGAACAAGCCGGGAGATCCGGACTTAGGAACTCGCATGGCTCAGGCAGGATCAGGTTGGTCTGGAACATCTGGCTGCCGGCCTTTTGGTCGGGGGCGGAGAGCTGTGCGTTGTGCTGGTTGGCCGCATTATTGAAATCGGGGAAACTCAGTCCGGTAACGGGATCGGAAAGAGGGGCCAGCGGTTGTGCCACTGCGTTGCCCATCTTATCGTGCCAGAGCGAAAAGTGATCGATCTCCACTCCTCCGATACTCAACAGGATTCGCAGGACTTCAAGATTGGTGGCCTTGAGCGCCAGGATCGGATAAAGGCTCGATCCACCTTGTTCGATGAAAGCGAAATGAATAGAGGCAACGTTGGCGATCGCCTGGATAGTGGATTGCGCGTTATTGTCCTGCAAAGGAATGGCGGGCTGGTTGACTATATTCAGGAGTTGTGGAAACTGCGCCCCCAAGTCTGGATTCTGCGTGCTGCGGTAGCGGAAATACCAACTGGTGTCCACGTTGAGCGTTTGCAGGTTGGTCAGGCGTCCGCCTCCGAGGGCTCCCGCCGCTTTTGTGGGTTGAAGAGTTTCAAACTGCGTAAAGTCGATGGCTTGCGCTCCTTTTGACTTCAAATAGGCGTTGAGAAAGTCCCGATGGCTGATCTCGTCATCGGTGTTGTCGGAGATATACTGCGGCATGTCCGAGTCCAGGTTTTGAAGCGCTGCGACGTAAGCCGGGTTCCCGGGATTGGGATTATCATTGTGGTCGACCTGTCCGCCGAGCTCGTTGTATTGCTGCCATAGATCAGCCTCGACAAATTCGATTGCCGCGGCAAACCGCAGCAGGGCGGCATCGCCCTTGGAAAGTTCGTTGTCCTGCTGGGCGAACACCTTACCGGCCGGTAGCGCTATCGCGCCAGCGACGCCGATGCCCTTCAGGAACGAGCGCCTTCGGACGACGCGTTGCCAGTTCGCCTGAACATCATCGAAGGCAGATGACACAGGAGTAGTTTCTTTTTTCATGAAGATGGTTCCTTTTCTCATAACAGATGAAGATTTCAGTCGGTCCGCGTGCTCTACAGCAGCCCGCACACCACATTAGATTGGGTGGGCGTGAAACAATGTGTAAACAGTTTGTCAATTCACGAGACGTGCTTTTCGAGGCGGTCTACTTCCCTAAAGGAAGCGAGGAGGCGCGTAAAGCGGCGTTTCGAAAAATCGGGGATCAGATTCGCGAACGGATCGCGGAATTATTGCTTCTTCTGAGTCTTGTCTTCCGCAGGCTTCTCTTTAGTCTGGTCGTCAGGCAGCGCGTCGGGAGTCTCAAACTTGATGGTGCTCCCAGTCTCGAACTTGCGATACAGACGGAACTCCGTCTCATTCTTTGAACCATACCGCGACCGGCTAACGGTGAGTACTGCTTTCAGCGGCAACAAGTATTTCGCGTCAGCGATCTCTTCGAAGTCATAATCGAGCGATTGGTGGGACTCTCGCACCGGAAACGTTTCCGGAAGATTGTAAGGATCCAGCGTGAGTTTAGTCACCATCTTGGTGTCCTCGTCGATGAAGACCTGGCCGCGATAGGCGGGGACAATGTTTAAATTGTCCTCGACCAGAATGTGATACTTCGAAAATTGTTGCTCGATATCGTAGCCAAATACGTAGGTCTTCCGGCCGCGCAACGTTCCCCAATGATCCCAGGAGAAACGCGCATGGCTTTCCGGTTCGAAGATCTCTTTCATCATCGTGCCGAATTCACCCGCCGAAGTTGTGCCACCGAAGGCTTCCATGGATTTGTTGGTCACCGGCTGGTCATTATGCAGAACGACCTGATAATCTTCCTTCTGCCCGTCATAGGTCAGCCGTGTGGTGATGGTGTCGCCCTTGTACCAGTTGTTTCCGCCTTTGGGATCGAAGCTGCGCCGCGTGACCTGTACGCAGATGAAGTTCGGCAGATTCTTGGTGTAACTCATCACGTATTCACGCGCTTGGTCGATGATCTTGGCCTGCTCAATCGAGCTGGGCGGAGGCGGGGGCACATATACGGGTTTCGGAGGCGGAGGCGCGGCCACGGGCAAAGTGGAAGACGCATCACTTAGCACGCGCAGGGCTGCAACAGTTTTCGCTCCAGCTCCAATGCCTTGCAGCTCTTCCACCATCCGGTCATCCAGTTTCTCGACCATCTTCACGTGGTGCAGATATTCGGCCACTTCTTTATCGGGTGTCTTGCGCTGAATCGCCGAACGGATGAAGGCTGTCAAATTATTTACCGTCAGGCTCATATCCGCGGCGGCCAGCCCGATCGCGGCGGCAAGAATTAAGACGTACCGCATACTACTACTATTGTGCCTCAAGCTTCACTCCGAAAGAAGACGTACCAGAGCTGGCCTGAGTTCCGGATATTGGAACTGAAAACCCGCGGATTGAGCGGCCTTGGGGATCACCCTCTGGCTACCCACAATGACCTCGGCCATTTCACCGAATAGGAGATTGAGGGCGAATCGCGGTACCGGGAAAATAGCGGGGCGATGCAGTGCGGCGGCCAGTTCCTGGGTGAACTCGGCGTTGGTGACCGGATGTGGGGAAGTAGCGTTCATAGAGCCACGAGCGGCGGAATTGTCGAGTGAGAACCGGATCAGGCCGATCACGTCGTCTACGTGAATCCAAGACATCCATTGTTTACCCGAAGCCAGCCGTCCACCGAGTCCGAGCCGGAAGGGCGGCAGCATTTTGGCGAGCGCACCGCCGTCCTTCCCAAGAACGACGCCAAACCGCAGCGGGACCACCCGGATTCCGAGCGGATCGGCCTGCCGGGCGGCTTGCTCCCAATCGATGACGACCTGCGCGAGAAAATCGCGGCCCGGAGCCGACGTTTCCGTGAGGACCTCGTCGCCGCGCGAGCCATAGTAGCCAATAGCGGAGGCGCACACCAACACCGGCGGACGGTGGGATTGCTTGGCGAGTGCATTCACGAGATTCCGCGTTCCATCGACGCGGCTGCTGCGAATGTGCTGTTTCACGTCTGGACTCCATCGCTGTGCGACGGGCTCGCCCACTAGGTGCACGATGGCATCGGCCCTGGCTAGCGATTCGGACGGCGGCTCGGCTTCGGTGGATCGCCATTCCGAGAAACTGACAGCTTGTGGAAGACCGGCGTTTCGTTTTCTTCCGAGAGCGTGAATGCTGTGCCCGGCCTTTAGCAGCTCATGAACGAGTCGATTGCCAATAAAACCAGTGGCACCCGTGACCGTGATGTTCATGACTCAATCTTCCTCTATCTCGTGCGGCCGGATTCCGCCAGGCCGCTACAATAGGGTGTTGTCATGCGAGCCTGGAACCGGGCCAAATTGCTGTGGGGCTATCTGCGGCGCAAATCGACGCTGAACGCGCTGCCGGTGGAGTATATCGTCGAGACCACCGCCAAGTGCAATCTGTATTGCCCGATGTGTCCGCGCGAAACTTACAAACAGCCCAAAGAGGACATGACCGAGGTGATCTTCACCCGTCTGGTGGAGGAGTCCGGGCGTAGCGCCGAGCACATGATGCTGATCGGTCTGGGCGAGCCGTTCATGGATCGCCGGATTTTCGATCGCATCGAATATTGCGCGCGCCACAATATCTCGACGCTGCTTTCAACCAACGGCACCTTCTTCGACGAGAAGACTTGCGCGCGGCTGCTCGATACGCCGCTCGAACACATCACGCTGAGTTTCGACGGCGCGACCAAGGAGTCCTACGAGTATTACCGCAAGGGCGCGAAGTTCGAAAAAGTCCGCGACAACTTTGTTCGGTTTGCGCGCATGAAGCAGGAGCGCGGCGCCAAGGTACAAGTGGTGGTCCAGATGGTGCGCATGGAGCGCAACGCCGGCGAAGTGGATGATTTCATCCGTTTCTGGAGTGTGGTGCCTGGGGTCGATCAGGTTCGCATCAAGGAAGACGAGACTAATCTTCTGCAGCCGGAAGCGGTGCACGCGGCGCAGGACTGGAAGCATCCCTGCCACTACCTGTGGCGCGGGCCGATGTATGTGAAGCACAACGGCGACGTGTATCCCTGCTGCCAGAGCTATATGCTCGACGGACGGCCGGTGGGGAATGTGGCCGCGCAATCCCTTGCCGATATTTGGAATTCCGAAGAGATGCAGCGCATGCGCAAGCTGCACGTGAAGGGCCGGGCCGGTGAGATCGCGATCTGCTCGCGCTGCTGCACCACCATTCCGCATCCGTTGCTGGTGGCGGGGAGCCTGGTATTGCATGGCCGTACCGTGCGGCGGATGCTGCCGTGGGTGGAACGGATGGTTTATTTTTCGAAGCTGCCGCGGTCGCTGTTGACGCCGGTGAAGAAAAGCGCGCCGTCACAGGAGCTAGTGCAGATCGATTCGGAGCGGAAATGAACACGAACCGCAAGAAACCAGCCGGGCCTTGCAGAGCTGGACGGCGGAAGAACGGTCAGTCACGAACGAGTAGCGAAGTGGTTGAAGTCGTGGGGGCAGCCTAGCGAACAACGACTACCGAGCCCGCGGTGAGGCCGGAGTTGTTGCTTGCCGTGCTTGGGATAAAATAACGAAACATGAAACTCTTATGCGCTAGCGAGATCGCGGCCGTCGCATTACTGACGGCGGGAGCGTGCCTCGCATTTCAGACCCCGGCAAAACCATCTCTTCCGTACAAAGCCATCGAGCATCCCGAGTTCATCCCGGCGTCCCAAGCCGCTTACATGAGCGACCGCGATCGCCTGATCGGCGTAACCGATGGCAAGATCGCCAAAGCCTATCCGGCTGGAATCCTGGCCCAGCATGGACTGGTCGAGGATCAGCTCGCGGCCGGCCCAATCGCCGTCACCTGGTGATCTTACTGCAATACGGCCCTCGTGTTTAGGGCCGAAGCGAAGGGCAAGCAACTGCATTTTGAAAATGCCGGAGTGATCGGCGGAAATGAAGTGTTCCGCGACCGCGAGACCGGCAGCCGGTGGCAGCAGTCGAGCCTGGAAGCGATTTCAGGACCGATGAAGGGCGAGCACGTAAAGCTGTATCCGTTCCTGTTGACGAACTGGGGCGAGTGGCGCAAGCTTCATCCGGATACGCTGGTCCTGAAGCCTCTCCCCGGCTACGCGGAGCGCGTTGCGGAAACAAACAAGCGGGTGCTGGAAGGCCTGTCGCAGCGCGGGTCGGCGCCGGATGGAGTTTTGCGCACGGATAAGCGACTTCCACCAAAAACGATGATCCTCGGCCTGGATGCAGGTGGAGCGAACAAGGCGTTCCCGTTGAACGCGCTCCGGCAGACGCGAGTGATCAACGATACGCTCGGCGGCGAACCAGTTCTGGTCGTGCATCAACCGGGCTCGGATACTACCACTGCATTTTTGGCGCGGCTCAATGGGAAGGCGTTGAAGTTCACGGCTGCGAACCAGGATGCGACGGAGCTAACGGATGACGAAACGCATTCGCGATGGGATGCGTATGGACGCTGCATATCGGGCCGTCTGGCGGGGACTCAGCTACAGTCGCTCATCCTCGAACCGGAGTACTGGTTCGCGTGGTCGGAATTCCATCCGGATACTTCGATCTACGAGCCTCCGCATTAGTGCGTGCCAGTCGCTGGACCAGGCATTGTCAAGGTCGCGCCCTTCTTGGAGAAGATCAGCGCCAGAAGTTTCGCCGGCTCGGTACTGCTGGCGTTCTTCGAAACCTCGTGCGTGGCGCCGGGCGCCTCGTAGAACATCTCTCCAGCTTTATAAACCCTCTCGGCCTGCCCCGAGATCTTGGTGACGACGGCGCCTTCCAGCACGTACGCCAAAACAAATCCCGCATGATGGTGCGTTTGACCCACGCGTCCGGGCGGGTACGGAACATGACTGACCGTCACCTGCCAGTCGTCCATGGTTAAGTTGGGAAGATCGTGTACAAAAACTGCATTCGGATCAGCCCCCTTTTGAGTTTGGGCGCTGGCGGCAGCTGCCTCGGCGACCAGAGCGAGAGCAGCGGCGAGAGCATCGCGACGAGTTGTCATGACATATGATATTAGCTGAATCGCGACAACCATGAAGCGCCGCCACAACATTCTCCTTTGGGCCGGCTTCGTGCTGGTGCTTCTGGCACTGCTCACCTATATTCCGATCTTTGCCGTCTTCGCCATCACGCGAGATGTCCCCTGGGTGAACTATTTGCTTTTCTTAGCCGGAGGGATTTTGCTGGGGCTCGGCTTGCGGCGGGCCTTCGGGCACCCGGAAATCTACCGTGGGAAAGTTCTCGGTTCGATCCTGGCGGGGCTCAGCGTGTTGCTATTCGCCCTCTTTTGCTTCGTGATTTTTTACATCTCGAAAGCTATCCCGGCTTCGGAAACAGCGGTGCGCGTGGGCCAGCCCGCACCCAATTTTACCCTCGCGAACTGGGACGGAAAACAGGTCAGCTTGTCCGATCAACTGAAGAACAATCGCGCCGTGGTCCTGATCTTTTATCGAGGCTATTGGTGACCGTTCTGCAACTCCGAGTTGCGGAGTTTCGAGCAGCACTTGAACGACTTCAGCCAGCGCCATATAGAGATTGCAGCCATCAGCGTCGACTCAACTGACGACTCGCGGAAGCTGAGCCAGGCGAAGGGCTACACGTTTCCGGTGCTTTCCGATCCCGCGGCGGAGGTCATTCGCAACTATGGGCTATTGCATCCCAAAGGCGGCGAAGACGGTCACGACATTACGCGGCCAGCGGAAATACTCATCGATTCCAGCGGAACAATTCGCTGGGAGAACCTCACCGACGATTTGAGAGTTCGTGCGCGTCCCGGTCAGGTGCTGGAGGCGTTCGATAGCACTATTGGCAAGTTAACCGCTACGAGCGGCAAGTGAACAACTACCAGTTCTGAGCCAGCCGCACGAAGGTCCGGACTCCGACCCCCGAGGCGCCCTTGGCCAGATACGGTTTGGCCTCGTCCAGCCAGGCGGTTCCGGCGATGTCGAGATGCACCCACGGAAGGTCATTCACGAAATCCTTGAGGAACATGGCTGCCGTGACCGATCCGCCGGGACGCCCGCCGATATTGTGAAGATCGGCGAAATCGCTCTTCAGCGCCTCTTTGTATTCCTCATCGATCGGCATCTGCCACATCTTTTCGCCCTCGGCTTTCGCAGCCGCCATCAGTTTATCGAGAAACGGCTGATTGTTTGTGAAGGCGCCGATGTTGACGAATCCGAGCGCGACCACGATTGCGCCAGTCAACGTGGCGGCATCCACCAAATGCGTGCAGCCCAGCCGCTGGGCATAGGTGAGCGCGTCGATGAGGATCATGCGGCCTTCGGCATCGGTATTCAGCACTTCGACCGTCTTGCCCGCGAGCGACGTGACGATATCGCCTGGCCGTTGCGCACGGCTCCCCGGCATGTTTTCGACGGTGGGAATGATGGCGGTCACCGGGATCGCGGGTTTGAGCTGCGCGATGGCGCGCATCGCTCCCAGCATGGCTGCGCCGCCGGCCATGTCGTATCTCATCTTCTCCATGCCATCGGCCGGCTTGATGGAGATGCCGCCGGTGTCGAACGTGACGCCCTTCCCGATCAGGCCCAGGTGGTCTTTCGATGATGGCGTGGCCGCCGGTTTGTAATGCAAAATGATCATCGCAGGAGGCTCGGCGCTGCCTTGCGCGACCCCCAGCAACGCGCCCATCCCGAGCTGGCGCATGCGGTCCTGATCCAGGACTTCGCATTCCAGACTGAAGTCCGCCGCCATCTTACGCGCACTTTCGGCCAGACCAGTAGGTGTCAGCAAGTTGGCCGGCTCGTTGGCGAGATCGCGGGTGAAGTTCTGAGCCTCCGCGAGAATCCGGCCGCGATCCACCGCTGCCTGCGAGCCGCCCAGGACGGCAAACGACGTTACCTGCTTCTCGTTTTTCTTCGGATCAGTCTTGTAACGATGCGCCTCCATATCGCCGAGCAGTGCTCCCTCCACCGCTGCGGCGGCGAAATCGTCCGAGCGAAACGGCTCATCCAGCGCCATGACGATGCTCCGAACACCTTTCGGCTTAAGCGCGCGCAGCATAGCGCCCGACAGCTTGCGCAGCTCAGCGGGATTGAAGTCGCCGCGCTTTCCTGCCCCTGCCAGCACCAGGCGTTTGGCCTTGAAGCCGGCCGGCCGGTGAAGAATGGCGTTTTCAAGTGCCTTGCCGGAGAATTCACCGGCGTCGTAGAGTTCTTTACTCAGGCCACTGGCGGGTCCGCCGGGAGCGGCGCCTTCAAACCCGACCACCAGCAGTGCATCCGCTTCCACTTCCGCAATGGGTTTCACCTCAACCTTAACCTTTATGTCCATGTCCGCTTACTCGATGTCCCCAATCGTCAACTTGCAAGTTATAGACGTCTTCGATTCACGCCCGCGCGCGCCTCGGCTTCCATCTCCCGTTCGCGCTCGCTCTCCCGTTTGTCGTGCAGCTTTTTGCCCTTGGCCACCGCCAGCTCCAACTTGATCCGCCCGTTCTTCAGATACATTTTCGTCGGCACCAAGGTCAGGCCTTTTTCGCGCGTCTTGCCGAGTAATTTATCGATCTCCGCGCGATGCAGCAGCAGCTTTCGCCGCCGGGTCGGCTCGTGATTCTCACGATTGCCGTGCGAGTATTGGCCAATGTGCGCGTTCAGCAGCCAAGCCTCGTTGCCTGCGACTTCGGCGAAGCTATCCTTCAATTGAACCCTGCCGTCCTTGGCCGACTTGACCTCGGTTCCAGTGAGCGCAAGTCCAGCTTCAAACCGCTCCAGCAAATGGTAATCGTGGCCGGCATGACGATTGTCGCTCAAGATTTTGATTTTAGGCTCCACTGTGGCCTGTTTTTGTACTCCACACTCGGAAAGCACGCTGCGTCAATCGTTTATGTGGTGGATTACGGCCCAGCGCAGGTTCATTTTACCATAAGGCGTCACCAGGTAATAAGATGATTGCTTACAATAACTTACGCGGTTTAGCGATACTTGCGGCGGTGCTTATTCTACTGCCCGTGCCCGGCGCTGACGCCAGCAACAGGAACGGCGACAAGTTCCTGAAGTTAGGTCAGGCAGCCGAGGCTCGCAAGGATTATGATGCCGCGCTGGAATATTACACTAAGGCCCTGAGCACGGATCCGAAGGAGGTCAGCTACCAGTTGGCCACGCGCCGTATCCGTTTTCAGGCCAGCCAGGCGCACGTCGAAGCCGGCATGAGACTGCGGCAGGCCGGCAAGCTAGAAGAAGCGCTGGTGGAGTTTCAAAAGGCGTTCAGCATCGATCCCGGCTCGTCCGTCGCGCTGCAGGAGATAAAGCATACGACCGACGCGCTCGATCAAATTAAAAAGGGCAATGTTCCACCCGGCCAGACTCCCTTGACTCCGGCCGAACAGTCACGCGTAGATAGCGTGAAAATGATCGAGTCCATGTTGCCCGTCCCCGTGCTGAAACCGATTACCAGTCAGATCTCCTCGCTGAAGATGAACAATCAACCGCCCAAGGTCCTCTATGAAACGGTGGGCAAGCTGGCCGGCGTGAACGTATTGTTCGATCCGCAGATGCAACCGGGCCGGCCTACGAATCTGGACTTGAACAACACCACGCTGGATGAGGCGCTGGACTACATCGCGCTCCTAACCAAGACGTTCTGGAAGCCGGTTAGCGCAAATGCCATCTTCGTGACTGAAGACAACGTCACCAAGCGGCGGGATTATGAGGACGAAGTCGTGAAGGTTTTCTATTTGAGAAACCCCACCTCCGTGCAGGAGTTTCAGGAGATCATCACCGCGGTACGATCGGTCACCGATGTTCGCCGCATGTTCACCTTTAATGCGCAAAACGCGGTAATGGTGCGCGACACCGTGGACAAGGTGGCGCTGGTGGAAAAGCTGCTCCACGATATGGACAAGCCCAAATCGGAAGTGATGGTGGACGTGATCGTAATGGAAGTGAACAGCGATAAGAGCCGGAGCATTGCGTCGGCTCTGGTGTCCGGGGGCACCACCGGTCTGGCGCTGCCCATCTCATTCACACCCCGAAATCCGGTCACTACGTCGACCAGCAACACCGGCACAGGAACTACTGGGACGACCGGCACCACCGGCACTACTGGGACGACTGGCACCACAGGGACGACCGGGACAACCACCACCGGTGGCAGCGCAGTCGCGCTGTCGCAGCTCTCACACATTGGCACGGGGGATTTCTCGACCACCCTGCCGGGAGCCTTACTGCAGGCTGTAATGTCGGATTCATCGACCAAAGTAATGCAGTCGCCGCAAGTGCGTGCCTCGGACGGACAAAAAGTGTCCTTGAAGATCGGCGACAAATACCCTTACGCCACTGGCAGCTTCCAACCGGGTATCGGCACAGTAGGTGTTAGCCCGTTAGTGAGCACGCAGTTTCAGTTTGTCGATACCGGCGTCAATGTGGAGCTGACACCGCATGTTCATGGCACTGATGAAGTGACTTTGCATATTTTGGTGGACATCTCCCAGGTAAGCAATACCATTAACCTTGGCGGGCTGCAGCAGCCTATAATCTCGCAGCGGAAGAATGAGGCGGACATTCGGCTGCGCGATGGTGAGGTCAGTTTAGTCGGAGGCCTGACCCAGACTTCTGACAGCAACAACACCAATGGAATTCCGGGTCTGACGAGTATTCCGATCTTAGGCAAGTACTTTCTCGGCTCGAACTCAAAAGACAAATCGCGTATCGAACTGATGATCGCGCTGATCCCGCACATCCTGCGGACGCCTGATATCACCGGGCTTGATCTGAAGGGAGTGTCCGCGGGAACCGATCAGACGGTGAAGCTGAGCTTTGCGCCGCGCAATCAGGAAGCGGCGCCCGCGCTTCCGGCTCCTGCTGCTCCTGCCCCAGCGGCCACGGCCCCGGTAGCTCCAGCCCCCGCACCTGCGGCTACGGCGCCGTCGGCTACGCCTGTGCCGCCCTCCAGCCCACCGAAATTGTCGTTCTCTCCGACGCCGATTCAGGTGGCCTTGAGCGCTCCCGTGGTCGTATCTTTGCAAGCTGACAATGTGACTGATCTAGGAGGCGCGCCCGTAAAAATCAAGTGGGACCCGAAGATCCTGCGCTTGAATCAGGCTGCGCCGGGGAGTTTGCTCGGCCAAGCCGGAAGCGTGGATTCCCCGACCCTGGATATTCGCAATGACGCCGGTGAAGCCACCATTGAAATGAGCCGCCGGGCAGGGACGGGCGGCGTGAGTGGTTCCGGGCCCATTCTGCAGTTGACCTTTATGGCGATCGGCAAAGGATCGACCACCATTACCGTCACCGAAGTAAACCTGAAAGACTCGAAGCAGCAACCAATCAGCGTGGCGGCGCCTTCGGTGACCGTTACGGTTCAGTAGAGGTTCAAGTGAAGCGGCGCAGTCGACAAAGCGGCTTAACGCTGGTGGAGCTGATCGTGGCTTTCACCATCCTGATGCTGCTTTCCGCCATGGCGGTTCCGCTGGCGCGCTACAAGGTGCAGCGTGAGAAGGAACGCGACCTGGAGCGCGCTCTGGTCACGATGCGGAACGCCATCGACAAGTTCAAAGACGACATGGATACTGGCAAAATCGGCCCGGCCAAGCTGGATTCGGACAACTATCCCGAAACACTGCAACAGCTAGTGGATGGCGTGAAGGCCACCGGTTCGGTGGACAAGAAGATCAAATACCTGCGGCGGATTCCGAAGGACCCGATGACCAAGTCTTACGACTGGGGCCTTCGCAGCACTCGCGACGATCCTAAAGGGCAGGCCTGGGGCGGCCAGAATGTGTTCGAGGTCTACACCAAGAGCATGGACAAGGCGCGCGACGGAACGGCCTACGGGGAGTGGTGAGTCATGAATAGACGCCGATTCGGATTCACGCTGGTGGAGCTGATGATCGTGATGGCGATCATCGCAATTCTGATGTCGGTGGCCATTCCGATTTACAGCCGGTCCATCACTCGTGCCAAGGAGAGCGTGCTCAAGAACAATCTGTTCACCATGCGCACGGTGATCGACGAGTACACCTACGACAAACAGAAAGCGCCGCAAACGTTGAACGACCTGGTCAGCGACGGCTACATGCGGCAGATCCCGGTGGATCCGATCACCGGCACGGCCGACGCCTGGAAGGTCATCATGGAAGACGCCAGCAACACCGTGAATCAGAGCGAGCCGGGCATTTTCGATGTGCGCAGCAGTTCGGACAAGATCAGTCTGGAAGGGACGCCGTACTCGGAATGGTGACGCGGCCAGATTGCCCACTAGGTTGCCCACCAGATCGCTCTTTACGCTGCACTTTACGCCGCGTGTTCAGCCAAACCGCAGCCCGGTAACACATCAGCACCGCCCAGATCGCGAAATACATCAGTGGCAGCCGGATGTCGGATTTAACCAGCCAGTAGTAGTGAACCACGCCTGCCAGCGCGCTAAAGTAAATCAGCCGATGCAGCCGCTGCCAGCGTACAAAGCCCAGCCGCCGCACCCAGCCCGCCGTAGACGTGATGGCCAAAGGCAGCATCAGCAGGAAAGCCGTCATGCCGGCCGTGATAAAGCGCCGCTTTATGACGTCCTTCCACATTTCCGATAGATCGAAGAACTTGTCGAGCCCAAGCCATGTCATCAGGTGCAGGCAGCCGTAGAAAAAGGCGAACAGGCCCAGCATTCTGCGGAAGCGAGCCAGTTGTGGCTGATTGAACAACTTTCGAAGCGGCGTGACGGCTAGGGTGATGAGCAGGAAACGGATGGTCCAATCGCCCGTGAAGTGAGTGATGTACTCGATCGGGTTGGCGGTCAGATCCTGCTTGTAAGCGCGCCAGCCCAGCCAGGCCAGTGGGACCAGGCACAAGACAAAGAGGACGACCTTGGTCCACCGGTTGGAGAGGACCTTTTTCATGCCTTAGTAATTCTTGCGAAGATCCATTCCGGTGTAGAGGCTGGCCACCTGCTCGCCGTAGCCGTTGAACTTGAGAGTATTGCGCTTCAGGAATTCGCCCAGGCGGCGTTCCTTGGACTGGCTCCAGCGCGGGTGATCGACTTCCGGATTGACGTTGGAATAGAAACCGTACTCTTGCGGCGCCGAGAGATTCCAAGTGGTGGGAGGCATCTTTTCCACCAGACGGATCTTAACGATCGACTTGATGCTCTTGAAGCCGTATTTCCACGGCACCACCAGCCGGAAAGGCGCGCCGTCCTGCGGGGGAAGAGTCTCGCCATAGAGACCGACCGCGAGCAAAGCCAGAGGATTCATGGCTTCATCGAGCCGCAGTCCTTCGACATACGGAAATTGGAGGCCAGCCCAAGTGCCCTGCGGCATTTGCTTCCGGTCATAGTAACTTTCGAACGCCACGAACTTGGCCTTCGAGGTCGGCTCCACTTCCTTTAGCAGCGCGTTCAGCGAGTAGCCGACCCATGGCACCACGATCGACCAGGCCTCCACACAACGGTGCCGGTAGATGCGCTCCTCGAGCGGCGCCAGCTTCATGAGAGCATCCAGATCGAGTACTTTCGGCTTGGCGACCTCGCCTTCCACCTTCACCATCCACGGCGAAGTGCGAAAATTCTGCGCGTTTCTGGACGGGTCTTCCTTGTCCGTTCCGAATTCGTAGAAGTTGTTGTAGTGCGTGATGACATCCAGCGGCGTAACTTTTTCGTCGACCGTGTAGGAACTCTTGGTGACGCCAGCGAGTTTGGTGGTGGCCTGTGCGGCGCGCGAGCCCAAAAGTGCTCCCAGCGCGATCGGCGCGGCGCCCAAGAACCGGCGGCGGTTCAGATACACTTGCTTGGGCGTTACAGCGGAATAGCGAAGGTCGGACGGTTTGCGGATGATCATAGCCTTTTACTCCATGGTACCGCTCCTGGCGGCCGACTACCTGCCCCACCGTAGTCCGTCCTTAAGATCCGGCAATGCTGCGGAGCACCTTGTCGTGCCGCATTCGTGGACTCAGCCAGGGGATACTAGCTCCAAGAGCAAGCGGGTTCTACTCAACCTCTTTGGTCCAATGGGCAGACTTACACCGGCTGATCGGTTTGCCACAGCGAACACGCCCGTTAACGGAATCACCGAGACGCCTGCCAACGGGATTGCGAAGACGCATTCAGACCCAAACCATGGAGAAGGCTCTGGCTTTGGACGCGCTCAGCAAGTTGTGACCAGTAGTTTAATACAGCCGGACGCCGCGCGGGCCGGGCTGGCGCGTCATGTGAACGGTGTCGCGGAAGCTGACATTGTTGGGGTTCAGGGTCATGACCAGGGTGTGGGTGCGGTAACCGTCGCCGAAGAAGCGGACGCCCTGGAGCAGGTTGCCGGGCGTCACGCCGCAAGCGACGAAGATAATCTGTTTTCCGGGAGCAAGATCCTCGGCGTGATAGACGCGATGCGGATCCTCGATGCCCATGCGTTGCATGCGGCGCTCTAGTTCGGTGCTATCGACCACCAGACGCCCGACCATTTCGCCGTGCAGGCAGCGCATGGCGGCAGCGGTAATCACACCCTCGGGCGCGCCACCGATACCCATCACCGCGTGGACACCGGCGCCGCGCACGGCCGCCGCGATTCCCGCCGAAAGATCGCCGTCCCCAATTAAGCGGATACGCGCTCCGGCTTTTCTGATGGAGGCGATCAGTTTCTCGTGGCGCGGGCGGTCGAGAACCATGACGACCAGATCTTCTACCGGACGATCGAGGCAATTGGCGATGGCCTGGAGGTTGTCTTCGGGAGGCGCATCGATGTCCAACGCGCCCTGACAGGCCGGTCCGGCGATGATCTTTTCCATGTAGCAGTCCGGCGCATGGAGCAGGCCACCGGCCTCGGAGGCCGCCAGCACAGCGATGGAATTGGCGGCGCCGGTAGCGCAAAGGTTGGTCCCTTCCAGAGGATCGACGGCGATGTCGATGGCGGGATAATCGTAGCCATCTCGGGGCGGAGCACCGACACGTTCGCCGATGTACAGCATGGGAGCCTCGTCGCGCTCACCCTCGCCAATGACGATATTGCCGGCGATGGGGACGTTCTCGAAGGCTTGGCGCATGGCCTGGACGGCGGCATGATCCGATCCTGGCCGGTCGCCTTGGCCCATGGTACGAGCGGCTGCGACGCCGGCCTCCTCAACGACGCGCGCCAGCTCGAACGCCAGTTGCTGATCAACGTTAGCCGATAGTTTCGTGCCGTCCTCGTTGTTGGTGCTCCGCGCCGTTGCCATCGGCACCTCCGTTGCGTGGTGTATGCTGCCTGCCGTAAGACGCCACGATCATATCAGATATTTCGTGGCTTATATCTTGAAGCGATAGCCGAGAATCATCTTCACGATCAGATGCTCGGTGCCCCCGGTTAGGCCGACACCAACGCCGAAGTTAAATTCCCAGTTGGGAGAAAGATTCAGGTCGATGGTTGGGAAGATTTGCTGCATCTGGTCACGGAAAGGATCAAATCCGGTGACGGGACCTAACGCGCCGTAATATTCAAAGCCACCGTTGATCTTCTTGGTGAAATCATAGCCGATCTTGAAATCCGGCGAGAACTCGAAGCCGCGTTTGGTGTCGGGCCCCTGTAAAGCGCGATCAAACGCAGGGTTGAATGAAAGATACCAGGGGCCAATCTGCTTGTCTATGATGGGGCGGATTTCCCAGTCCCACAGCGCGGTAGAGTACGGCCGGCGTTGATAGCCGATCTCGTTCGAGATACTGACGCCCACCGGCCACTTCCAGGACTCCGGAATTCGAAAACGGGGCCGGATATGGTCGCCGACCCAATCCCAACCAACTCCGCTCTGCGCGCTAGTGAAGATGTAGAAGCCGGTTTCAAACCAGTCGGTGAAGCCGTGCGTGATTTCGATGGTTTCGTGCAACTGGTGATTGTCGGGATAGAGGCCATCCACGGAGGTCTTGAATCCCTCGAACGTGAAGTTGCTGTGCAGCTCGATCATGGTTTGATGCGGAGCGACGGTCTCGTAGGGATAGACCTGAATCTCGTAATTGTTCTGGCAAAACAGGGGAATGCAGAAAAGGAGAAGCAGAAGCGGACTTCGCATTAAACTTTTGAATGTAGCACGAAGCGGGATTGCCGGTCTTGGGTAGTGTCCTAAATCTCAGATTTAGGACACTACCCGGTCTTGCGGGCTACCCGCTACAGTGGAGGTTGATCGGTATATACCCACTCTTGATCGGTCTGGTGCTACTCACGCTGGCTGGAGCAGCCGCGGGCATCAAGCTGGCCGAAACGCCGTCGATCTCGCAGCGGGTTCTGCCCTTCAGCGGAGGCCTGCTGGTGGGCATCGCGCTGTTCTGGATTCTTCCCGAGATCGCTCAACATTTTGGTTGGGTGGGGGCGAGTGCGGGCCTCGCGATTGGTTTCACGCTGCTGTGGCTGATCGATCACTACGTTTATCCGGTCTGTCCGACGTGTTCGCATCCGCACGACCACGGGAATTGCAGCGAGAGCCTGCACGGCTTCGCGGGTCCGCTGCTAATCGCATCCGGGCTTCACAGCTTCTTTGACGGCTGGAGCCTGGCCGTGTCGCAGGCCAAGGGCTTCGAGGATCTGAAGGTCGCGTTCCTGCTGGGCATTGGAGCACATAAGTTACCGGAGGGTCTGGCATTGGGCGCGCTCTTGGCAGCCGCCCTGGGAACAGCGCGAAAAGCGATGCTAGGCGCGGTGGCGGCCCAACTGATGATGATCGCGGGAGGGGCGCTGGCGGTGGTGCTCGCGCCTCATCTGGGCACTAACTGGACCATTGGATTTTTGTCGGTGGCCGCGGGCGCTTTCGTGTACCTGGGATACCACGCGATCGACAGCGAGTATCAGCGCAGAGGGATCGCGACGTCGGTGATGCCGGCGTTGACGGGGGCGGTGGGGGCGGCGGCGCTGAAGTCGATCGTGCCGGGGATTTAGGGCATTCACACGAGTGTTGACGACGGGCATGCAGGACGGGCGGCCTTGTCCCGCGATGAGCCGAGCCGTAGAGGAAGCCCCTGGCCGATGCGGCACGCAAGAGTGCGTGCGCTACGACACCGGCGGGCGGCGGCGATGCCAGTCGGTGCGCGCTTGAAAATCTCTGCCGATGGCCAGCAGGGTGTTCTCCGTGAATGGCCGCCCTACTAGTTGAATCGCAATCGGCATTCCGTCAGCAAAGCCGCATGGCAGCGAGAGAGCCGGCAAACCAGCCAAGTTGCCCGCCGGGATGAGCGCCGTGAGGCTTGCTGGCCGATCTATTGTTGGGCGATCCAGGGGCTGCGTGATTTTCGGTGCCGGTCCCAGGCGCGAGGGCGCGAGCAGCACGTCAATATTATCCAAAAGATCGCTGAAAGCAGACTGGATCAGGCTGCGAATGCGCATCGCCTTGAGGTAATCCGCGGCAGGAATTTCGAGGCCGGCTTTAAGCCCGGCGATCTGTTTGGGATCGACCAACTCATCGACCTTGCCGCTACGGATCAGCGGCTCGAAAATCGAGGCGGCTTCGGACGAGATGATGGTGCTGATGATCGGGCCGTAGGGAAACTCAGGCAGCTTGACCTCAGTGACCTGCACGCCGAGGGAACGGATCGTTTCAAGGGCTTTGGCGAAGTCGGGGCGCGCTGAAGGCTCGGCCGCATCGTCAAAATCGACGGGAGCGAAGCCCACTCGAATGTATTTCAGATCGCGGGAGAATTGCGGCGCATAGTAGAAGCTCTTTCCGGCGGTTGCCGGGTCCCGGGCATCGGCGCCGGCGATCTCATGCAGTACCAATCCGCAATCCTCGGCCGAGCGACACATGGGGCCGATCTTGTCGAGAGTCCAGGAGAGCGCCATCGCGCCATGGCGGCTTACCAAACCATAGGTCGGCCGGAGGCCGGTAATGCCGCAGAAGGCGCTGGGCGTGAGAATAGATCCCGAGGTTTCCGAGCCGAGCGCAAACGTGACTAATCCGGCGGCGACGGCGATTCCCGAGCCGCTCGATGATCCTCCCGACCAGCGCGTGCGATCCCAAGGGTTCAGACCGGGGCCAGTGAGCGATGCATTGGCGTAGCGATAGCTGGGGCCGCCGGCGAGCTCGACCATCGCGAGTTTACCGATGAGAATGGCGCCGGTCTTGGCGAGCTTCGTGAGTGGAGTAGCGGTGTAGTCGAAAACCTGGCCGGCGTACGGGCGCGCGCCCCAGGTGGTGGGCTGCTTCGCGTAGGACAGCAGGTCCTTGGCGCCGAACGGAATGCCTTGCAGAGGACTGCGGAAACGCTCGCGCTTGATGTCGCCGTCCACGTCGCGGGCCTCCCGATCGGCTTGTTGGCGGAGAGACAGCCCCAGCGCGTTGTAGCGGGGCCCCAGACGTTCCAGGCGCTCGGAAAAAGCTTTGGTCAGTTCCCGCACCGAAAATTCTTTGGCCTTGAGCTTCTGGTTGATTTCGATGATGGTCGCAAAGAATATGTCGTCGGGGATAGTGGCCATGACGATGCCTTAGGCTTTGAAGCGCGTGGCTGGCTCGGTTGACATAGGAAGTGGGAACTTGGCGAGCTGTTCGGAGTTCTGACGGATCGAGTCGCGCGCGGCCTTGAGTTCGTCATCGGGACTCAGGGGCGAATTTTGGGGCTGTGGCGGAGCGGGCGCCTGGGCGAGCAAAACCGCCGAGGCCGACAGGGCCGTTGCGATTTCACGGCGAGTGAGCTTGATGGCCATTAACCGGAGTTTAGCGCTTCCAGCGCGGCTTTTTCCATTACAGCGCGTGGCGCCGAGCTTCCGGTCCAGATTTCGAACTGGCGCACGGCCTGCTCGACGAACATCTGCAATCCTGAAACGACGGTGAGGCCTTGCTGCGCGGCGTGGCGCGTAAGGGTGGTCTCGATCGGGTTATAGACCATGTCAAATACCAGGTCGGCGGGAATCGAGTTTTGGAAGAAACAGCCCTCGGTATTGGGATACATGCCGAGCGGAGTGGCGTGGACGACGGCATCGAACTTGCGGGCTTCGGCCTGTTCGCGCAGTAACGCCTCGGCGCCGCAAGCTTTGGCGAGCGATCGCACGCGATCCGGATTGCGGCCGACGATGGAGACTTTGGCGCCACTCTCCATCAGCCCATAAGCGGCGCTGCGGGCCGCGCCCCCATTTCCGACCAGCAGAATGGAGGACTTGGCGAGGCGTAGTTTGCGGCTGAGCGGTACTGTGACGGCTTCGGCATCGGTGTTGGCGCCACGCCATTTGCCGGCTTTCTTCCAGACCGTGTTGACGGCGCCGATGCGCCGCGCCAGCGGATCCACGATATCGAGATAGCGCAGCACTTTCTGTTTGTGTGGAATGGTGACGCTGAAACCGGCGACTGGCAGCTTATTGGCCAGAACGAAGAAGTCCTTCAGTTGCGACGGCTGAACAAGAAAGGGCAAATACACGGCGTCCATTCGATGGGCCTGAAAGGCGCGGTTGTGAACGGCCGGAGAGATGGAGTGGCGGACCGGGTCGGCAATGACGCCGTAAATCTTGGCGGCGCGCGAGAATTTCTCGACGCGATACAAATGACGCAGAAGCCGCGCGGTCACTTGGCCCGTAGCGGTTCCCTCCGAGGCATTGGGCGCGGCATAGGTAAACAGTCCACCCCAGGCTGTCGAAAGCACGCGGGTCGGAAAACCGGTTTCACCCATTGCCAGAACCACCACCGGCGTTCGCGGATGACTCTTGGTAAGCGCCAGAATGCGATAGTTGTCGGACGGCTTGCGGGCGGTAGTGACGATCTTGTAGCCGTCGGCAGGAATGCGCATCATGCGGCGCAGCACTGCTTCGGGCGATGGCGTCCCATCGTAGTTGTGATAGGACAGGATCAGGCTGCCTTTGCCCCGAAAGGTCTCGAGACGGGCCGCTACGTTTTCAGCGCTTTCGATCTCGATATCGATGGCTCGCGCCCCGGCGTCCAGGGCCGCGTTGAGAATCCGGATCTGGTCTTCCACGCTGCCGTTGAACTTGCCATGGTTTTGATGACGTCGGCAGGTTGCCAAAATGCAGCAGTCCGGATGAGCGGACAGGAACTTGCGAATAACCGGAATGCCCTGTTCGGGTGCCGCCAGGTAGTCCAGGCGGAACTCGAAGAACGACTCGCCGGCGTTGGTTTCCCGGCGCGCGTTCTCAAGCAGCCGCTGTGCTTCCGGGAAGCCCATGGCGATGCATACGCGGGGAAGCGCTAGTGTCGAAGGCATGACTGCTGCGAGGAAAACAGCATAACACACCGGGACACAGGAGGCAGAAGGCAGAAAGCAAAAAGCAGAAAGCAAAAAGCAGAAGGCAGCCGGAAGAAGGCGGAAAGGGGCCGGGCCTGGAGAATCGCTCAGCGACGTTTGGCTCGGGTATTGGGGGTTCCGACGTTGAGTCCCAGTTCTTTCAGGCGCGCCTTGGCTTTGGCAGCCAGGTCGGTATCGGGATAGCTGGTGTAAACATCGCGGAATTCCCGTGCCGCGGAATCGTTTCTGCTGAGCTGCATCAGCGCCATGCCTTTCATATAGTGGGCGTCGGCGGTTTTATTCCCGTCCGGGAATCGTTCCAAAACATTGTCGAAGGCCTGGAGCGCGTTGGTGTAGTCCTGTTTCTTGAAATAGATGTCGCCGATGTAAAACTGTACATTGGATGCGAATTGGGTGTTGCTGAAATACTTCAGATAGTCGGTGAACTCAGGCATAGCCAGGTCGTACTTGCCGCCCAGATAGTCGCGATAGGCGTTGGTGTAGGCGGTTGAGGCCTCCATTCCCGGAGGCGGGCCAGCCTGGGCCTCGGGGGCACCTGGTACACCGGTCGGAGAAGTAGCGCCCGGCGGAGGAGGCGCGGGAGCCTTGATGGTGTTGATCAGATTTTGGAGATCGGCCATCTTGGCGTCCAGCTTGCCCATGCGCGTGTTCATGTCGAGCACGGACTCCCGCACAGCGCGGAAATCTTCCGCCATTTGGTCGAGTTTCTGTCCTACGCTAGCGACCGGCGCGCTGACGCTAGCTTGCTGCTGCTTCATCGCGTCATTGAACCGGTCCTGCATCACAGCCATTGTTCTGTTGGTATTGTTGACACTATCCCAAGTCTGCTGAACCACAGTCTGCATGGACGTCAACTTGTCGTTGAGAGCGGCCTGCATTTTTTGGACCTGATCCTGCAGCATGGCGACGTCGCGCTGCAGCTCGACAATTTCCTTGCTGGCGCCAAAAGTGAGAGGCGCGAGAGCAACAAACAAAATAAATGTGCGGGACAAGCTCATAACAACTCCTATGACGTTCGGCGGGCGCCGGTTTGATGGCCAGCGCCCGCGGTTCACTTAACTAACCCTCACTGCCCGGCCGAGAGATGCGCGCGGCGATTCTTCTGCCAGCAATCCTCGGTGGCTTCGGTACACTGCGGCCTCTCCTTGCCGTAACTGATGGTCTTTATGCGGTCGCCCGGGACTCCCAGCTGCACCATGAAATCCTTGGCTGCACCGGAGCGCCGGTCACCGAGCGCAAGATTGTACTCGGCCGAACCACGTTCGTCGCAATGGCCTTCCACCACGACGGTAAAATTCGGATCCTGCGCGAAGATTTGTTTCAAGAGCCCGGCGTCATGAGTAAGGGCATCCCGGGCATCCGGACGGATGTCGCTCTTATCGTAATCGAAGAAAGCGTCCTGGGACTGTTGCGCCAGTATATCTGGGCTGGACAGCCTCGGCGTGCTAGGCGGAGGAGCAGGAGGCGGAGGCGGCGAACTGACCGAAACTGTAACAGATCGCGAATCGTTGCCCCCCGGACCCCTGGCGGTCAAGGTGTAAGTTATGGTGTTAGTCGGGAACACCTGCCGCTGGCCTTGGCTCTGCACCGGGCCGATGCCCTGGCTGATCGACATGTCGGTGGCATTGGTGATGGACCAGCTCAAAGTGGATGACTGGCCTCGCTCGATAGAGGACGGCTCGGCGGTGAAGCTGTTGATCACCGGCCTGTCCACACGGGCAACGGTCTCTGGCGCCGTTGACGCGGGCGGCGGTGGAGGTGGTGGTGGTGGAACTTTTTTCTTGCATCCGGAGGCAAACGCTAACAACATGAGCGCCAATAACACGGCGCCCAGCTTGCCATAAATGCGCGCAGATCGGACGGCCGCGCCGGAGTGATTCCGATTCAATCGTGGTTCGCCGGAGCCTGTGCGCTTGTAAGCGAGCAATCTGTCACTTTCACTCATCCTGAACATTCTCCTCTTCTGTTTTCCAGCATGTCTTGTAACGCGCGTTAGGATCCGCACGCCGTGCATTGCTACTGAGTCGCTTTACTCCAAACTGGCTTCTCGTTATTTCCTTGTGTCGTGAGCTGTTGTACTCCGGTTCCATCGGCGAGCATGGTATAAATCTGTGTGTTACGATCGCGCGTCGATGAGAACACCAGATGGACGCCATCGGGCGCCCAACTCGGATTTTCATTTCGTCCCGCGCCATGGGTAAGTTGCACGAAGTCTCTAGTCGCAACGTCCATGACGAAAATGTTAAAGTTTCCTGGTTCGAATCCACGAGTCCACGAAAACGCAATATGCTGGCCGTCGGGACTCCACGAGGGATTAACCGCATCGCCTTCCCCCGTGGTCAAACGAGCCACATCTGTTCCGTCTATATTCATT
>Ga0185299_10001244_pt1 | contig 52164 bp, 39 predicted proteins | sample PaiPotPPA55metaG_FD_128002 | JGI IMG/M metagenome (GOLD analysis project Ga0185299, IMG submission 128002) | Iron sulfur acid spring bacterial and archeal communities from Banff, Canada, to study Microbial Dark Matter (Phase II) - Paint Pots PPA... ... | reverse complement strand
ACCGTTCACACTGGTAAGGATGAGCCAGTCATAACCGTCGAGATTTCTCAATGCAGAATCGAGAGCTTTGAAACTGCGCGGCCTGCGGATCTCGATGAACGGGATTTCCAGCACCGTCGCCCCCAGCCTGCGCAATTCACTTGAAAGCGCGCTCGCTTGGTGGCGAGCCCGACCCACGAGCACGCGAACTTTATGCAAAGGGAGACCGGTTGATGAATTGGCTTTCTTTTTCATCGTCAGAATAGCGAGCAAAACTGCCCTCGCCACACAATCATTGCCCCTCTTTGTCTTTGTCTTCGTCTTCCGCCAGTTTGCCGAGGCGCTGCTCTTTCATCATTTGGGCAACGCCTGAAACGACTGAATCTTCTGCCTTCTCTAGTGACGCGATCACGTTTGCCTGATCCTCACTGGTACGATTCTGGCTGAGCTTGAACTTGCCCTCGAGCCTGGTAGCAACAATCTCAAAGCCCACAATCTGACGAAGCATGTTCTCGCGGAAGGTCGGGCTCAAGCCCTCCCATTGCTCGCGATACGCGGGCTCGAAGGTTTCCATCAGCTCGTGCAGCATGTTCTGCAAATCCTGCGGCGACGAAAAGAGCCGCGCCTCTCCATAGAGATGCACGGCGGCATAGTTCCAGGTAGGAACGCTTTCCTTGGCCGTATAGTTTCCCGGCGATATGTAGGAATGTGGTCCATGGAAAATGGTCAAGCATTGCGGCTGCTGTTCGAGATAGCGCCAGTGCGGGTTCGCCTTAGCCACGTGCCCACGAAGTACGGTTTCCCCTTCCACTTCGAACACGGAGAGAGGAAGATGCGTCGCGAATGGCCCGGCCTCGGTGGAGGAGATCAGAATGGCAAAGGGATTGGCGCGCATGAAGGCAAGCGCCTCCCCCTCGTGGCGCAAACGAAAATGCTCTGGGATATACACAGATCCGATTCTCTTACTTTCCTGCCCGTCACGTCGACTGCTTCTGCCACGCGACTGGAACTTTCTGGACGTCGGCGATCAAAACTCGCTTTCATCTCTATGCTTCCACCACCCGTCACTTCCATCTTTCATCTTTCATCTTTCACTTCCTCGGGAAAGACGCACTCAAGTTTCGGCAGGTCCTCAGTCTCTCGCGAAAGTCCTCGATCTGGCTACTGTCCCATGAAATCCCGCGTCCATAGCCCATTCAGGGCCTTCCGTAGCTGATGGATGTATTTCCGCCCGCAGTCCGGTTTTCCCTTCAAATACAAGCATATAGACTCGGTGATGGCCCGTGGTTCGGCATCGAATAACAGTTCCAGTGCGGAAAAGCGCTCGAAAGATGCTATAAAGGAGCTATCGGGCTGCCCGTTTACCTGGAGAATTCGTATGCACTCCTCCTGGAACGGTCATGAAGCTCACAGGTACGAGATCATGACTAAACGAACCGCCGCCAATTGGAAAGCCGCGTCATTCATTTCCCCCCATCTTTCAGAAGGTCGCTTGATTACCTTGTTGTCGGTTTTGCTGCTCATGCTGTTCTTTGCGGGAGCGCCCCTGCTGGGCCAGACGCCCGTTACCACCTGGCACTACGACAATGCACGAACCAGCGCCAACACCAGCGAGTCCCTCCTCACGCCGTCCAATGTAAATAGCCGGACGTTCGGAAAACTGTTCACCCAGCCGGTGGACGGTTACATTGTTGGGCACCCACTGTATCTTCCCGCCGTAAATATTCCCGGCCAGGGCACTCATAACGTGGTCTACGTCGCGACGATGCACGACAGTGTGTACGCCTTCGATGCTGACAGCGCCAGCACGCCCGCGCTCTGGATGACCAGCATCTTTACTTACAGCCCGGCAGGAGCCACAACCGTTCCGGCAACGGTGGCAAAAAATGCGGGAACTACGGGATGGACCGAGCTCGGAATTATTTCGACTCCGGTCATCGATCCCGCCACCGGTACCCTTTACCTGGTCGCCGAAACCTATGAGAACGGAAAGGTTGTGCATCGCCTGCATGCGCTGGACGTGACCACGGGTCTGGAAAAGTTCGGCGGACCCACGACCATCACCGCCACCTACACCCTGAACGGAAAGACAACCACCTTTGCCGATCTCTACCAGATGAATCGACCAGGGTTGTTGCTGGCCAACAGCCACATCTACATTGGTTTTGGCTCCAATAGCAATAATGATTACAGCCAGGGATGGGTGCTTTCTTACAATGCGTCTACCTTGCAGCAGGAAGGTGCTTATACCGCCGAACCGGGCAAGACTCTGGCTTCCATATGGCAGAAGGGCGCCGGCCTTTCCGCCGACAGCCTGGGGAATATCTACGCGCAAACGGGAGAAGGTCCTTTCACCGCGGGCACGAATCTCTCAAGCAGCGTGTTGAAGCTGAGCCAGACTGGTACAACTCTCGCCCTGGCTGACTGGTTCACTCCCTACAATCAGCAATACCTTTCCGCCAACGATTTAGATCTGAACGACGGGGTTCTGGTCCTTCCGGACCAGCCCGGCCCCTATCCTCATGAACTGATTACGGGAGGCAAGGAAGGCACGATCTATGTGTTGAATCGGGACGCTATGGGCCAGTACTGTTCGACCTGCACCACGGGAGACACGCAGATTGTGCAGGAGCTACCGCTGGCTGCCCCTTTTAGCGGCATCCCCGTTTATTGGAACAACACCGTATATTTCACCCCAATAAATCAGAAAACGATAAGTGCGATAAGTGCTTACAACCTCAGCAACGGAGAACTGGTCGTTCCACCCCTGCAGTCCGTGCAGACGGTCGGCGGAGGTCACGCCATGATTACGGCCAACGGAGATTCCAACGGCATCCTGTGGTCCGTCAATGGAAACAGCCTGTGGGCCATGGATGCCGGCACACTCAATGTGCTCTACAAGAGCACCCAGGCTGCAAACGGCAGAGATACGGTACCGCCTCTGGCTCATTTTGCGAATCCAATCGCCGCTGATGGAAAAGTCTTCATTGGCACCCAAAACAGCCTAGTCGTGTATGGATTGCTATCTGGTTCGGCGGCTCTTGGGGGAAGCGGAAATTCTTACAAAGTCGTCTCCGGGTCCCCGCTTCAGGCTGAAGCAGGGGAACGTGGGCGTTAATGAGCATCTCCACCCACAATCTTGTAATGAGGTAATTCAAAGCTGGGTCGAGAATCAAGTCAGCCACCGGCAGGGCTGGCCGGCACATATCCATCCATACCGGGTGCACATTGTAAGTAATTTCGAGTCAGGCTAACAAAAAAACACCCTTTGTTACGGAATCCGAGTTACGGAATCCGAAATTCGATCGCACCTTAACACAAGCATGGATCTCCGCAGCCTCGCCTGCGTGGCGGTTGGCGCGCCATCATTGACATCGATCCCGGCGATACGGTAATTAACAAATTAACCTGCATGGTCGTACGGGGTCTGAGTGCAAAGAGCGCAGTACCAAATCTGGAAATCTTGAGAACAATAAAATTTCATGAAGATAAGAATATCGATTGCACTATTTGTGGGACTGGCCTGCCTTGTTTTCTCCAACTGTTTCATGGTGAGTGCTAACGAGCCTGCTGGATCTGTTCCTCTTACATCGATCCCAACTTTTTCTACAGAAGGGATTGCCCGCCAAGGCCATTTCTATGTGGGTGGGAAGTGGGTGGGAGAGCCCGGCAAGGAGCGGATGCGCGGTGCTATGTATGTGGAGGTGTGGGTACCGAAGAAGATCCGGCATCCGTATCCAGTCTTGTTCATACAGGCGGGCGGTGGGCAAACTAACATAGCCTTGCTGCAGACACCAGACGGGCGACCGGGGTGGGCTTATGACTTCGTTAACCAGGGTTACACCGTTTACATGATGGATTTCCCGGGTCGAGGGCGTTCAGCCTACATTCCGGGACTAGATGGCGACCTGACTCCTCCGCGAACAGCCGAGAATATGGAAGAAGTTTGGACTGGTGGACACCCCCCGACGAATCCGCAGCGCAGTTGGCCTCAAGCCAAGAAATATTCGCAATGGCCAAGCGATGCACCGAACAAAGGCAAGATCGGCGACCCGGTATTTGATTATTTTGCGAAGACCGAACTGGGATTTCCGTCGGCGGACGACATGGAGCAGCTTTCTGCGGATGACCTCGTGCAGTTGGTAGATTTAATCGGCCAACCGGTCATTCTGCTTTTGCACTCGAGGTTAGCAACTTCTGGCTGGCTGCTCGCAGATGCCCGGCCGAAACTCGTCAAGGGGATTATCGCTGCCGAACCGTGGGGCCCGCCCATTGAGAATGCGGAATTGGACGCAAAAGGCCCGGGACACATATGGGGCCTCACTAATTTTCCCATTCACTATGATCCCCCAGTTAAACAAGCATCTGAGTTGCAGACCGTTCGCCAGGATAGGGCCGATGGTCCAGACCTTATTCCTTGTTGGGTGCAGAAGGAGCCCGCGCGAAAACTCGTTAACCTCGAAGCTATCCCCGTCCTCAACGTGTCCGGAGAGGCAAGCTATCATCGTCCTTACGCGCACTGCGTAGCCAAATGGCTCAATCAGGCAGGGGTGAAGACCACATACGTGAACTTGGAAGACGTCGGACTGCCCGGGAATGGCCACCAGATGATGTCAGAAAGGAACAGCGCCGGCATTGCGAAGTTCTTCATGAGCTGGCTCGATAAGAACGTACGCTGAGCAAGGAGGAACGTTCGCCTCTCGGCGCACGTCAGCCGTTTGAGCTCAACGCCCAGCATCCCAAAGCGCGCGGGAGAGATGCCGCGGCATCAGAAATTGATGCGGCGGGAAAGCTGTTCGAATCTCGGATCGGAATGAAGAGTGCTAAGCTCGGGATCCAATTTCAGAAAGACCATCGACGTGGATCGATCCTCATAAGCTTTTTGCAGCCAGATGATGGCGTGATCGTTATCGCCAAGTCCGGCATAGATCAGCGCAATCGCATACGCGGGCACATACCGTTGCCCGGTGCGCCCTTCCAGGTCCCGCAGGACGCTACGCGCCTGGTTCGTGTTTCCAGAAACGGCGTAGACATGACCGAGCGAGCCCTTGTAACACGGATCGCCACCAGAGAGGCTGACAGCCTGCTCTAATTCGGAGATCGCCATTTCGTATAATTTTTTTTGCGCATAGGCTCTTCCCAGCCGATAGTGCGTGCGCGGAAAGCTGGGATCGAACTCAATCGCCTTTTGTAGAATTTTGATTGCCTGATCGCCTTTGCCTGCAAGGGATAAGGTCCATCCCGCATTGCTGCCGATGATCAGCGAAAGTGGATCGTCCTCCAGGGCTCGCTGAGCCTCCTCAACCGCTTCCGGATAGCGGCCCATAGCCGCAAGGTCCTCGCCATACCAGGAGTGTGCCATGGCGTAATTGGGATTGTCGGCCAGGGCCCGGCGGAATTCGCTCGCGCCCTCGACTCCATTCCAGTCGTAATAAAAGTTGATAAAACCCAACGTGGCATGGGCTTCCGCAAGTCCGTCGTCCATTTCCAGGGCTCGCTTCACGGCGTCCTTGGCGGCGGGGAAAGCCTCTTTCGGCGGGAGCACAGCGTAAAGACCGAGTGTGGCGTAGGAATCCGCAACGCCGACGTAGGCTTCCGTAAACGTTGGATCGAGAGTAATTGCCTGGCGGAAGTACTCCAGGCCTTTCTTCATCCCCTTGTCGGTTCGCTTATTCCAGAAATAGCGGCCCTTGACGTAAGCCTCATAGGCATCGGGTCTCTCGGTGGCGCGCTTGGTGAAGCGTCGTGTTTCGTCCCCGGTTAATTTCAAGCGAATGGACTGGGCAACACGCTCCGAGAGCGCGTCCTCCAGGGCAAAGATATTGGTGAATTCCTTGTCGAAGGTTTCACCCCAGAGCTGCACCCCATCGCGCACGCGGATGAGTTGTACCGTCAGCCGAACGCGATCAGCTTCCTGTTGAATGCGTCCGTCGAGAACGGCGTCGACGCCTTGCTCCTGGCCCACTGCCTGCGGACTCAGATCCTCCGCAGCGTACTTCTGAATGGCGCTGGTCGGTCTTACGATGATCTTTCCCGTATTTCCAAGCCGGGTGATCAAAGCATCAGCCATCCCCAGCCCGAGGTATTCGTCGCCACGTTTCGCCCCGAAGGTTTGGAACGGTAGGACGGCAAGCGAACGAATTGCTGCCGCGCCTTGCACTTGGACCGGGACTTGGGCGGCGCCTCCCTCACGGTGAGGAACCAACTTGATAACCGTCACCAATGCAGCCAGGCCCACCGCAGCCGCCAGAATACTCCAGCGGGGAATTCTTCTGGGAGAGATGGTCGCAGCCTCCGGCAAAGCCGCCGAGAGCTTCACCGGCGCCAGGCTCTGCACTCCGGTCTCGCCCGCCCGCGGCAGAGCCGGAACGCCTCTCGGCTCACCTACCTCCCTGACATCGGCAACAAAACGATATCCCCGTTTGGACACCGTCTCGATGTATTTATGCAGGCCGCGATCATCGTTCAGGGCTTTCCGGAGGAACGAAACGGTGACCGAAAGATTGCCTTCCTCGACGATTGAGCCGCGCCAGACAATCTTCAGCAATTCGTCTTTGTCGACTAGATGTCCACCCCTCTCCACCAGCACAACCAGCAAGTCAAACGCCTTGGGGGGCATTGGGACAGGCTGGCCCTCACACAGGAGCAGACGCTCTGGGGGGTCCAGTTGAAAGGGCCCGAACTCATACAAATGCTTGACAGGAGTTCCCATTACCATCGCATAAATAAATTCTTAAGATTTCTTTTGGCGATTCCACAAGATTTCCGTTGCCGAACCATCTAGGGTTCCTGCCGCGGTCGTGGAAAATTTTAAGTTCCCCTGGCGCTGAGATTATATCTCAGTTGGGCCTAAGTAAAATTTTGCCAATCGGACCGTACATTCCCGATATGGATAGGTGTGGGCGCCGCCTTTGGGTATGATGCGTATGATCTGATGCGTATGATCTGAAGAAACATGAGGGGGTATCACCGTGCGCAATCGAAGTTCTGAAAAACGTGCCGGCGCGCTTCTTGCGATGGCAGTCGTGCTCTTTGTGATGTTACCCCAGCGTTCCTATGCCCAAGTCTCGGGCGCAACGCTCACCGGCACGGTGAGTGATTCCTCGGGCGCGGTCATACCCAACGTCCACATCTCGATTAAGAACGAGGGCACCGGTGAGGTTCGGACCGTTACCGTCGACTCGGCGGGATTCTATTCCGCGCCCAATTTGTTGCCGGGCCAGTATGGCGTCACCGTAACCGCTCCCGGATTCGCTACCTCCGTGCAGAACGGCATCACATTGACGGTCGGTGCGCAGCAATTGCTCAATGTCAAGATGCTGGTTGGCCAAGTCACTCAAACAATTGAAGTGCAAGACCTTGCGCCTTCGGTGGACCTGGCGACCTCCACTGTCGGCGGTTTTGTGGGCCAGGAAGCTGTTGCACAATTACCGTTGAACGGCCGCGATTGGACGTCCCTGGCAACGCTGCAGCCGGGAGTGGACTCGGTCGGTTCAATTCAAGCGAATACTGGTGGGCCGGACCGGGCTCGCAGGGGCTACGGAGTGCAAATGACGATCTCCGGTACGCGTCCCACCCAGAACAATTACCGCATCGACGGCATCAGCGTGAACGATTACACCAATGGTGGTCCCGGCAGCGTGGAAGGCTCCACATTGGGTGTGGACGCAGTTCAGGAGTTTTCCGTCCTCACCAGCAACTATTCAGCGGAATATGGACGCACCTCCGGCGGCGTAGTCAACGCCCTGACCAAATCGGGGACTAATGGTTACCACGGCGATGTCTACGAATATCTGCGAAACAGCGCGCTGGACGCCAGGAATTATTTTGATCCGGCCCAAATCCCGGCCTTCCGGCGGAATCAATTTGGAGCAGCCTTGGGCGGTCCAATCCTGAAGGACCGCACTTTTTTCTTCGTGGATTACGAGGGACTTCGCCAGAATCAGGGTATTACGTCACAAGCCACGGTTCCTTCGGCTGCAGCCCGCGGGATCGGTCCGAACGGCCAGCCAACAGTAGCTGTTGTAAACGGAAATCCTTTGCCCGGACCCGGACAGCCCGGTGCTGCTGCCAATCCAGATCCGGTAACGCACATAGATAAAGCAGTCCTGCCTTTTCTCCCTTTGTGGGGTCTGCCCAATGCCGGTTTGATTGGCAATGGCGACCAGGGGATTTATTCCTTCACCGCCCCGCACATCACCTCTGAGAATTTTGGAACCGCCCGCATTGATCACAAGTTTTCCGACAAGGACAGCATCTTCGGAAGCTACCAGTATGACTTCGCGACAGCGACACAACCCGATCCCGCCAACGACGTTCTGGTTGGCAACTCAACCGGCAGAGCCTATGTCGCGCTCGAAGAAACTCACATCTTCAGTTCGCAAGTAGTCAACTCCGCTCGCTTCGGATTGAACCGCTCTCTTCATACTGCCCAGGGCGAAAAGGCAATCAATCCCCTAGCCTCAAATCTGGCCTTGGGCGAGAGCCCGGGCGCTGACAACCCGCAAATCGACGTTTCGGGTTTCGTTTCGGCCCAGCCAGGATTAAACCAAATCGAGCGCCTGGATTTCTTCGAGAACTCCTACCAGGGCTACGACGATCTCTTCTGGACGCGTGGAATTCACAGCTTGAAAATGGGCTTTGCTGTGGAACGAGTTCAATTGAACGCATTCGATCCCGCCCCTGCCGGCGAAATCGCGTTCGGCTCGCTGGCCAATGCCGGGAGTAATGGATTTCTTACCAATAATCCAATTTTTCTTGCTGCTCCACTGCCCAGCGCACCGTTCATTCATTTCAATTTCCGCTCCAGCATTTTCGGGGGCTATTTCCAGGACGACGTGCGCTTGAAGCCAACCCTGACGCTGAATCTCGGCTTGCGCTACGAGATGTCGACTGTTCCGTCCGAAATTCACGGCCACCTGTCGGCCCTGCACAGTCCCATCGGCCAGACTTTCGCGGATACCATCGTAGGCAAGACCGTATTTAACAATCCCACCAAAAGAAACTTCGAGCCCCGAGTCGGTTTTGCCTGGGATCCATTCCGCAATGGCAAGACGTCGGTCCGTGGCGGGTTCGCGATGTTTGACGTTCTCCCACTTCCCTATCTGCTGGGGCAATTCGCAACCAACACCGCGCCTTTCACAGAGAATGGAACGGTCACGAGCCTCGGGCAGGGAACCTTCCTTACGCCAGCGTTTAACCAGCTTGCCGCCCTAGCCGCCAACAACCAGGGCCTGCGCATTCCCTATATCCAGCCCAATCCCAAGCGCAATTATCTGATGCAGTGGAACCTGAATATCCAGCACGAGATTGTTCCGAATCTTATGGCGAGCGTGGCATACGTTGGATCGCGCGGCGTGCACATGATATTCCGGGCCGACGATATCAATTCAACGCAGCCCATTAACGGCTCTACGCCACCCTACCTCTGGCCGCTGCCGGGAACCGCGTCGCCGATCAGCCCCGCGATCGGTCGCATGGATACTTTGCAATGGAACAACGATTCCTACTTCGACGGCATGGAAGTGCAAGTTGAAAAGAGAATGAGCCATGGCTTCCAGATGCAGGGGAGTTATACCTGGAGCAGAGCCATCGATGGAGGAGATGGCTCGATCGCCAGTGACTCTTTCGTGAATTCCATTCCGGGACTTTTTTACTTCCTTCCTAAGTACCGCCGCGCCCCCGCCGATTTCAACATTACGCACAACCTGACTATCAATTATCTCTGGAGCATCCCTACCTCCGCTTCGTTGCAAGGCCCTCTTGCTTGGGCGGCAAAGGGATGGCAGTTGGGCGGCATTATGCAAATAAAAACCGGACTGCCTTTCACTCCATTAATCGGTGGAGATCCACTTGGACTGCTCGACTCGGCTCCGTTCGGCTATCCAGACCGCCTCAAGGGGTCGGGCTGTTCAGCTCCGGTTAATCCGGGTAATCCGAACGGCTACATCAAAGTAAATTGCTTTGCTTTGCCGGTCGCAACTCCGGCCATTGCAGCTAACTGTGCGCCCTTTAGCGGTGATGGCAATCCTATCTCGGGCACATGTGCGAACCTGCTCGGAAATAGCGGAAGAAACGCGGTTTACGGCCCCGGCCTGGTTGACTTCGACTTTTCCGTAATCAAAGACACCAAGATCTTTGAACGTTTGACCGTGCAATTTCGTGCCGAGATTTTTAATATTTTCAATCGCACAAATTTTAACCCGCCTTTAGCCAACAACACGTTGTTCGACCAAGGCGGAGTCCCGAACCCCGCAGCAGGCGTTCTTGATTCCACTTCAACCAGCAGCCGGGAAGTCCAGTTCGCGTTGAAACTTATTTTCTGAGCGATCGCAGGACTCGCTAAAGGCGAGCACTTGCGAGACGTCTCTCCGCTCTTAGCGATTTGAAACAGTAATAACAATTTAGGAGTTTGGAATGTCGACCGCCGCGGGTTTGAAGCCAATACCGTTCTTGATCGGAGGCGAATGGGTACAGGACACGTCATCTCACATCACGCATGTGAATCCAGCCACGGGTGAAGTCAACTACCAAGTCTGTGCCGGCACCGAAACCGACATCGACCTGGCGGTGAACTCTGCTCATCAAGCTGCCAGGCAGCCTGCGTGGCGCAATATGTTGCCGTACCAGCGGGCGCAAATTCTAAATCGCATTGCGGATCTGATGATCGAGCGTTCTGACCTGCTTGCCCGGTGTCAAATGCTCGAGAATGGCAAAGTATGGAAGGAATGCAAGAATCAAGTCATCAACGGCGCAGCGACTTTCCGGTACTGTGCCGCCGCCATCGAGACTCTCGGGTCTGAGATCACTCCTCCTCGGGGAAATTACCTGAGCATGACGGTTTACGAACCTTGGGGTGTGGTGGCGGCGATCACGCCCTGGAACTCGCCAATTACTTTGACGTGTAACAAAATCGCCGCGGCATTGGCTGCCGGTAATGGAGTTGTCCTCAAGCCCGCCTCTTACACGCCGACTTCTGGCATCGAACTTGGACGGATTGCTCTGGACGCAGGTGTTCCCCCAGGTGTGTTGAACGTTGTACCCGGGGCAGGAAGCAAGATTGGCGACGCGCTAGTCACCCACCCCCTGGTACGCATGGTCTCGTTTACCGGAGGCACCGAGGTCGGGCGAAGGATCTCCGAAATGGCTGGCAGAAAGATAATCCCAGCTGTGCTCGAGCTCGGTGGAAAGTCGCCGCACATCATCTTCGCCGACGCGAACCTGAAGGCAGCCGCGGACGCGGCGACGGTAGCCATCTTCGAAGGGACTGGCCAATCGTGCACGGCCGGATCGCGCCTGTTCGTCGAGCGCAAGGTTTACGACGAAGTGATTTCAATGATCATCGAAAGAGCGCGCGCACTGCGCGTCGATCTGCCGGACGCCCCGGGTGCGCAGCTCGGACCGAGTGCCAGCTTTTCTCAGCGGGAGTTCGTCGAGAACATGGTGGAAGACGCGCGCAAAGAAGGTGCCGAGATTCTGATTGGAGGCACGCGGCCGTCCGATCCGCGGCTGGCAAAGGGTGCGTTCTATATGCCTACAATCGTTGCCGGCATCACTAACAAATCGAAAATCGCGCAGCAGGAGATTTTCGGCCCGGTGCTGTGCGCCATGCCGTTCGATAACGAGGACGACCTTATTCAGCAGTCCAACGACATCAGTTATGGGCTGGCTTCCGGCATTTGGACCGCTGATTACAAACGCGCCTGGCGAGTAGCGCGAGCCCTGGATGCAGGAATGGTTTGGATCAACACCTATAAGCAGTTCTCGACTGCAGCTCCCTTTGGCGGCTTCAAAGACAGTGGACTTGGCCGCGAGAAGGGGTTGCAGGGGATCAGAACTTATCAGCAGGTAAAGACGATGTTTTGGAGCATGTCTGATACCTTCGATGGCGGCTTCAGTATCGCGAAATAATTTGAGAGGAACTCATATGCCTGATAGCGAAGTACAGTCGGCTCGCGTGAAGCCAGCATCGAAGGGCGCGGCTTACATTGCGGACTTCCTGATCCAACAGAAGGTGCCGTATGTGTTCGGAGTATGTGGTCACGGCATTCTCGGACTGCTCGATGGATTGTTCGACCGCCAGGAGGAGATCAAAACCATATCCGTGCACCACGAGGCTGCGGCCGGCTTCATGGCTGAGGCATACTTTCGCATCACGCAAAAGCCCGTGGCCACGTTTACTTCGTGCGGCCCGGGCTCGGCGAATCTTATCCTCGCGATCGCAGCCGCCTTCGCCGATTCCTCGGCGATGCTCAACATCACTGGTAACGTGCCCACGGGGCAATGGAATCGCGGTCCATTTCAGGAGACAGGAAAATATTTCCAGGGAGATTTTGTTAACGTCGTTCGTCCGTACGTCAAGCGCAGCTTTCAACCGACGCGGGCGGACATGCTGCCTCTCGCTCTCCGTCAAGCTTTCGCTTTGATGACCAACGGCCGGCCGGGACCGGTGAATATCGATGTACCGCTCAACGTGTTTGTCGAAGCCGTCGAGGAGAGTGCGGCGCAAGCCGATAATCATTGGCCGGCTGCGGCCTCAGATTATTCACGACCCGCAGCAGATCCCGCAGCAGTGGATGATGCGATGCGCCTCCTGCAACATGCGGCGCGTCCGGTGATCGTTGCAGGACACGGCGTGGAGTTAAGTGGCGCCGAGCCAGAACTGCTTATGTTGGCAGAGGCTCTGCGCATCCCCGTGGCGACTACGCCATTCGGCAAGGGCGTCTTCGATCCGCGCCATTCTCTGAGCTTGGGACCAACGGGTCGCAATGGCTCCTACATGGCAAATGCGGCATGCCGAAACGCCGATGTCATCCTCGCGCTGGGGACGCGATTCGATGACCGCGCCACAAGTGCCTGGCTTCCCGGCTTTACCTACAATATCCCCCCGAGCAAGCTGATTCACGTCGACATAGATGCGGCAGAAATTGGCCGGAACTTCAGGCCGGAGCTGGGAATCATCAGCGACGCCAAACTCTTCTTGCAACAGCTTCTCGCTGCGCGGGGTGCTGACTCGGATCGCGGCCGGAGTGCGTGGCTCGAACGGATCGCCGGATGGCGGAAGCGATGGGAGGCGGCGACTCTGCCCCCGCGCACCTCGGACGCGATTCCGATTCGGCCCGAGCGCGCCGTAGCCGAACTGCGAAAGGTAGTGCCTGCCGACGGCATTGTGCTCGCGGATGTTGGCATCCATCACAATTGGCTCGTCTCCGAGTACGAAGCCTGGAAGACTCGCACGTTCCTCCAGACATGGGGCTTTGCATCTATGGGTTTCGCCGTGGCCGGCGCGCTTGGCGCCAAGCTTGCGGCGCCTGATCAGCCCGTCGTTTCGCTGTGTGGAGACGGCGCTTTCATGATGAACGCGAGCGCCGTGCTTACCGCCGTCGAGTACCAGATTCCAGTAGTTTGGCTGGTGTGGAACAACTTCGGCTATTGCGCCATACGGGATCAACAGCGCGGCTACTTCGGCAAAGATCGCGAAATCGCTACCAGCTTTACGGATGTGAGCGGGAATCTGTTTTCTGCTGATTACGCGATGATGGCACGATCCATGGGCGCCGAGGGTCAAACTGTCGAGAAGCCTGCCGATCTGGCTCCGCAGCTCGAAGCGGCGATTGCCTCCGGCCGGCCTACCGTTATCGACGTACGCATCGATCGCGAGGTGCGGCCACTTGCAACCGGGAGCTGGGATCTTCCGCCGATCCCTCATCCCATGCCGAACTTTGGGTGGGGCGAAGACGAATGACAACAATAGTCACATTGGCGATCCGGATGAACCCGTCCCCAGGTATTTCCATTTCATCGCTCCCAGTTTGAGGAATGGACGAGTCCAGAACATTCGTACAAGAATTATGACAAGCGGACCCATCACTGGCCTTGCCGCATCAGCAGCCGGGCAACTCGCAAGCGTCAAGGTCGGTTCGCTGTGGTCAGGGAAACGTTTTTACATTGCCGCGTTGTTATTCCTTAACCTTTTCATCAATTTCATGCACCGCATTAATTTGTCGGTCGCCGCTCCCGCGATCGCCAAGGATTTTGGCTGGGACGCGGGCAAGATGGGCCTGCTCTTTTCTTCCTACCAGTGGACTTATTGCCTCTTTCTCCTGCTCTGGGGATGGATGTCCGATCGAATTGGTACGCGCTGGGTCAATGGTTTGTCAGTGACGGTCTGGTCCATAGCGGGGATTTTAACCGGGGTAGCCACAACCTTTGGGGGCATGTTGGCGACTCGATTAGCCCTCGGAGGTGGAGAAGCGGCTTCATTTCCAACCTCGGCTAAGGTCGTCAGGCAATGGTTCCCGGCGAGCGAACGCGGACTCGCCACCGCAATCTTCAATGCCGGTACCTTCGCTGGACCCGCATTCTCAGCTCCCTTGGTAGCGTGGCTGTTACTGAAAGAAGGTTGGCGGGTGTCTTTCATGATCACGGGATCTTTGGGATTTATCTGGGTAATTTTGTGGCTGAAATTTTTTCGAGCCCCTTCCCAATGTTCCTGGCTGCCGGAGGAAGAGCGAAATTATATTTTGTCGCAGACCGACTCGCAGACCAAAGCCGCTAATCCACCCAAGGGCGCGTTGCTTCGGCTCATGGGTCGCAAGACTATGTGGGGTTTGTTCTTGACCCAGGGATGCTGCGCTTACACCATGCTGCTGTTCCTGTTTTGGCTGCCTTCCTATCTGGTGCAATCGCGTCACATGTCGCTCGTGAAAGCCAGTTGGTTTACCTCTGTGCCTTACGTCTTTGCCGTGGTGTTGGGATTGCTTATCGGGAAACTCAGCGATAGCGTCCTGACCCGCGAAGAGATAAAACAGGGGAAACGCCGGACACTCCTGATCGTCTTCATCCTGTTATCCGGCGTCGTTTTGTTAACCAACATGATCGGCAACGAATATCTGCTCTTGTTGCTTATTTCAATCTCTTTGGCCTGTATTTCCAGCGCACTCTCATTAAACATCGCTCTCACCAACGATCTGGTGTGGAATCCAGAGACCCTGGGCGTGGCAATCGGTTTCTTGATGTTAGGCGGCAACATCTTTGGATCGTTAGTCCCGATTGCCACTGGATACATTGTGAAATGGACGGGCAGCTTCGATCTCGCATTCTATTTGGCTGCGCTCTTGCTATTTGTGGCTGCTCTAATCTGCTTCACGATGACGCGGAAGCCGCTTAGTTTCGACGAAAATGTAACATGACCGATTTTTCCAATTACCTTTACCTATGTATATGAGCACTCACGCCAAGGAGTCCTGGTCCCTGCGGATGGTGTCGCCCTTAGAACCGGGTATCGTCTGCATCGACATGGATCGAATGCTCGATTTTTATACGGAAGTTTTGGGACTCAAGTTTGTGACAGATGCTGAAGCATCTCCTGAGATGAGCAAGGAGTTTGGAACCTCACCGAACGGGTTCAGGATCATCCGCTTGCAAACACCATACGGCGAACGAATCAAGCTCGTTCAGCCGAAGAAAATTGTTCTCCAACAAAGCCAGGTTCCCGAATGGGTTTTTGAGGGTCAGGGCATCGCTTATATCACCTTTGTCGTCATTGATGTGCAGGAGGTGGCGGTGCGGTTAAAAAAGTACGAGGTCGAGTTGATGAGCAAGGAGCCGGTCGAGATTCGCAAGGGAATCACTGCGATCTTCGCAAAGGATCCAGAAGGTAATTTCCTTGAATTTGTGGAGTACGCAGACCTCGCGTCGTACCGGCCTGACCTTTTCAAATGGCGCCAATTTTTTTAGTGATGCGAACGTACTTTCTGGGGATCAGCGCCCAAATCGGACACCTATTCGAAGGAGCGTTTTGACTACGGAAAATCCCATTACGGAAAATCCCGCTGCGGTGACTAGCGCTTCTCCGCCGGCCACCGCGCCCGCCTCCGGCGGGAAGCCGCTTTATGCCAGCCTCTGGTTCCAGGTATTGGTGGCCATGGCATTGGCGTTGGCGGTGGGCTATTTCAGCCCTGCCAAAGCGGTTGCCATGAAGCCCCTCGGGGATGCTTTCATTCGGCTGATCTCGATGGTGATTACGCTGGTTATTTTCTGTACCGTCGTGTCTGGCATCGCCGGCATGGAGGACATACGCAAGGTCGGCCGAGTTGGCGGCAAGGCTCTGTTGTATTTCGAAATTGTTTCTACTCTGGCGCTGGTCGTCGGCTTGGTCGTGGGAAATCTCGTCGAGACCGGGCGGGGGTTCAACGCCAATCCGGCTACTCTGGACGCGCATGAAGTTTCTGCCTATGCCGGTCAGGCCAAAGCCCAAAGTTTCACCGATTTCCTGATGCACATCATCCCCAACACCATCGTGGACGCGTTCGCCAAAGGCGACATCCTCGAAGTTCTATTTGTGGCGTTGCTGTTCGGATTCGCCTTGTCCGCCGCCGGCCCGCGCGGCAAGCCGATGCTGAATCTGGTCGATTCCCTGACCCAGGTGGTGTTCAGAATTGTCGCCATCCTCATGAAATTCGCTCCCATTGGCGCATTCGGAGCGATGGCTTTTACGGTAGGGAAATACGGCATTGCCTCGCTCGGCCCGTTGGCCAAGCTCATCGGGACCTTCTATCTAACCTGCATTCTGTTTGTGCTGATTGTGATGGGAGGAGTGGCCCGGGTGGCCGGTTTCGGCATCATCAGATTTCTCTTCTATATAAAGGAAGAGATTTTGCTGGTTCTGGCGACCAGTTCATCGGAGACGGCGCTGCCCACGTTGATGGAAAAAATGGAGAGACTGGGTTGTTCGAAGTCGCTGGTCGGCCTGGTGGTTCCAACCGGCTACACCTTTAATACCGACGGCACCAGCATCTATATGACCTTGGCAGCTCTCTTTGTTGCTCAAGCCACCAACACCCACTTGGGGCTGTTGCAGCAGCTCACTATTTTAAGTGTGGCAATTCTGACTTCAAAGGGCGCAAGCGGCGTGCAGGGCGCGGCTTTCATCGCCCTCGTAGGTACGCTGATGGTGATTCCCGGAATCCCGGTGGCTGGCATGGCTCTGATTCTTGGCATTGACCGTTTTATGAGCATGTTCCGGGCCCTTATCAACATGATCGGCAACGGAGTTGCCACGCTCGTGGTCGCTCGTTGGGAGCATGAACTTGATCGCGAAACTTTGCAGCGGAATCTCGCGTGATCGGCCTCGCGCGTCCAGACAGGCGAGCCAGCAGTTCGGTAAAGTGAGGCGCTTTAGTGAAGAAGACAAATTTATCCCGTCGTGTTCTCTTGCAGCGAGCGGTTCCGGCGCTTGCCGGAAGTTTTGCCGCCCTCTCTTCGACGCATCTCGCGCTGGCAAAGGAAAAATCCCCGCTCAACGTTCCGGCCGGCCCCGCAAAAGACAAGGATAACGAAAAGATTTGGAGCGGAGAATACTGGGCCAAGAAAGGCGACCTCGCGCTTTACATTTTTCGAAAGCGGCTCGGAGAACCGCACCCCGGAGAGCCAGCCAAGCCCATCCTTTTTCTGGCGCACGGTTCTTCCGTTTCCGCGCGACCGAGTTTCGATCTCACAGTTCCGGGTCACGGTGATTACTCGCTGATGGATAAGTTCGCCGAGTATGGGTTCGATGTCTGGACGATGGATTTCGAGGGCTATGGCCGGTCCGCCACAGGACCGGGGAATTCCGATATAGCTTCCGGAGTGGAAGACATAAGGGCCGCTTCCGAAGTGATTGCTCGCGAGACTCGGCAGACGCGCTTTCACCTCTACGGTGAATCCGGCGGCGCGCTGCGAGTCGGCGCCTTTGCGATGGCGGAACCGGAACGCGTGGACCGACTGGTTCTCGTGTCATTCACCTGGACCGGGCAGGGTTCATCCACTCTTTCGAAACGCTCCGAATCTATCGAATACTATCGCACTCACAACCGGCGGCACCGCGACAGAGACATGATCCGCAGCATTTTCACACGAGACAAGCCGGGAACGTCGGACCCTGCGGTTGCCGAAGCCATGGCGGATGCGGAATTGAAGTTCGGCGACAGCGCTCCTACCGGAACATATTTGGATATGACCACGAAACTGCCGATCGTCGATCCTTTGAAACTGCAGGCGCCGGTGCTCATTGCGCGCGGGGAATACGACGGCATCGCCACGGAGGAGGATCTGCTCAACTTCTTTAAGAAGCTCCCAGTTCCTGACCGGGAGTTTGCCATCCTTCCGGGAGCCTCCCACTCGATTGCTCTCGGCCTGAATCGCCACCAATTCTGGCATGTCGTTCGCTGCTTTCTAGAGATGCCAAAGCGCCAGGATGTCCAGACACAAAAATGATTCTAGGTTTCTGCAAAGAGCTGCGCCGTGGCCAAGTCCGTGTCCCGGCGCTGTTCGACTAAACTGCTTATGATGAGAGAACGTCTGAAGGGGAAGATCGGGATCGTCACCGGCGCGGGCAGCGGTATTGGGCGAGCCAGCGCCATAGCTTTGGCTGCGGAAGGTGCGCAGGTGGCGCTGGTCGGCAGGCGCAAAGATCGTCTGGAGGAGGTCGCTCGCGAAATTGGGGATCGTGCCTTTGCGATTCCCGTCGACCTTTCGAAAACCAGTGAGATCAGTGGCTTGCTCGACCAGACCGTAAGCCGATTTGGCGGACTAAATTTTCTGCTGAACAACGCGGGGGTCTTGCATGTGGGGAACGCAGAGCAGATCAGCGAAGAACAGTGGGACGACACCTTCAATCTGAACGTTCGTTCGGTGTGGCTACTCTCGCGGGCGGCGTTACCGCACATGAGAAAAGCGGGCGGCGGTTCGATCATGAATGTGGCTTCCGCGCTTGGGCTGGTCGGCGCTCGCAACCGCGCAGCCTATGCTCCATCCAAGGGAGCGCTCATACAGCTGACTAAGAGCATGGCGATCGATCACGGGCATGAAAATATCCGGGTGAACGCGATTTGTCCGTCATTCGTCGAGACCGAACTGACTGAGCGTATCCTGGGCCAGGTTGCGGATCCAGCCGCGATTCGCCGGGAAAGAACCGCTGCGCATCCCATCGGCAGACTCGGCCGGCCCGAGGATATTGCAGGCTTGGCGGTTTATCTGGCGAGCGATGAATCGTCATGGGTGACCGGAGCGGTCTTGCCGGTGGATGGAGGCTATCTGGCGATGTGACAGCGATCTTCTCACTTCGCCAGTTGACCTGGATGTATGCCTTCCCCAAGGACGAAGCTTGATCCCACGCTCCCCACAACCGCCGATGCCCGCGGCAGCGTGAGTCTCTCCCGAATGCGATAGACCGCTTCGATTCCAGTGCAATGTGCCCCCATCAGATTCGCCACTTTAAATTCTTTCAGCTTGTCGGCAGTCCAGTTCAGTTGCTCATCGGTCGCCGGAAACAGATGCAATCCGCCGACGACTGCCTGCACCGGCTGGTTCGGAAATTGTTCTCGCGCAAACGTGAGAATGTTGATGATTCCCGCGTGGCCACAGCCAGTAACCACGACCAACCCTTCAGGCGTATTGAGTACGAGAGATTGGTCCTCGGGAATTGTGTCCTCGACCAAGCCCGCCGAGGTCTGCACTTTTCCCGTGCTGCTCCAATTGTGTTCCGGGTACTTACGGGGCACCGGCCCGGTCAGCCACGCGCCCGGAAAGATTTCCGCCGCCTCCTCGTGTTCGATGAACTTCCCTCCAGTGGCTTCATACTCCTTCTTCAATGCAATCATTTGGTTCTCTTCACCCTCTTGCGCCGGCCGGCTGTAAAAAATACCGCGGGCGACATGAACTACCGACAATGCGCCCGGATTTCTTTTCATCATCTCCCTGCGGAGAGTCATTAGGCCACCGACATGATCCGAGTGATTGTGCGTAAGGATCACCTCTTTTACGTCGGACAAATCAATCTTCAAGTCGCGCGCATTTTCGAGTACGGTATCGGGTCGGGCTCCGGTATCGAGCAGAACGCGGTGCCCATCTGCCTCGATCAGCGCCGAAAATCCCCACTCGCCTACACCCGTAATATTTCCGACCAGCATGGTCGAAAGCAGGGTCACTTTCAGCGCGTGAATTTGCGCCGGGGTGTTCTGGGAGCTCGAAGAGGCACTGGCTTCGGCCAAGGCATGAGGCATACTCAAAATGGAAAAGGAAAACGAGATCAGCGCGGCGAAACTCTGTATCCAGCGAAACTGCGAAATCTTATACATATTAGAACCTCGATTTGGAACCCTCGATCGACTTCCCTGATCCTACCCTATTGAAATCCGCGAGCAATGGGATCATATCGGAACCTGCTCGCTTCAGGTGGCAGCGCTAGGATAAGCTTCTGCACTTCAGGCCCAGCGCGGCTAGCAAATTTGGATCTTAGCCAGAATTTCAGGTTCGCAGGATATGGTGGCGTGAGGTTGACTCTCGAATTGTGTTAAGGAGGGATATGAAAAAATTCTCCAGCATGTTTTTTGTCTTACTACTCATGTGCATTTGCGCCGTGGCACAAGACAGTCCATCGAACGATGAGTTCGCACCTCTCGTTCTGGTGCGGATTATCCCTATGCCTGACGTTCAAGGCCGCTTCGATCATATGGCGGTGGACAACAAGACGGGCAGAATCTTTGCCGCCGTTTATGGCGATGACAGCGTGCAAGTGCTGGAAGTTCAGAGAGGCAGGAGAGTACACAACATCCGGGCAGATTTCAGCAAGCCGCAAATGGTTGCCTACCTTCCGGACTCGAACCGGATCGTGGTCTCCAGCGAGGGCGATGGATCTTGCAAGGTCTTCGATGCTGACACCTACAAGCTCATCGACACGGTCAAGTTTTCAGACGATGCCGATCAACTCCGCTACGATCCGCTTACCAAGCGCGTCTACGTCGGCTATGGCGAGGGAGCCATCGGCGTGTTCGATGCGACGAGCAATAAGCGCATCGAAGGTGATTTCGAACTCGGGGCTCATCCAGAATCATTTCAACTGGAACAAAAAGGGCCCAGAATTTTTGTAAATCTAGCCTCCGTGAGCCAAATCGCAGTCATTGACCGGGACACTCACAAGATTGAGAAATGGAAGCTTGAAGAAGCGGGAACCAATTTCCCGATGGCGCTTGATGAAGAGCACCACCGCCTGTTCGTTGCTGCCCGCAGACCGGCTCGGCTGTTAGTGCTGAACACAGACTCTGGCAAAGTGATTGCCAGTCTTCCCGGCGCCGCCGATTCTGACGATATGGCGTACGATGCCACCCGAAAGCGGATTTACGTTCCCAGCGCAGAGGGTTTTATTTTCGTCTACCAGCAAATTGATGCTGACCGATACGAGCGCATTGCCAAAATTCCAAGCGCGATTGGGGCGCGAACCAGCTCTTATTACGGCCAAGTTGGGAAGCACAACAGCCTTTACCTTGCGGTTCCTGGCCGCTCCAATCGGGACGCGGAACTGTGGGTTTACGAAACGCGCGATTGAGTCATGGAAGACTTCCGTGTACTGGATTACACAAATCCGGGCCGCGAAGACAGGCTTTGGTTTATCGACCGACAAATTCGCCCCGGATGCGCTCGGTGTCAGTCCTCAGCTATGCTGGATATCAGCGGTGAGTAGCCGGTCAGTCCGACGCATCATTCTCCAGTCGTATTCATAAGCGATTCCACAAACTGAGCATATTTGATAGTGGTCACCATGGGCATCAATGCGTGGCCAAGCGAACTGGTGGTGGCAACCTCGTCCGAAGAGCCGTTTCAAAAAGTTCATTGCCTTACTCCTTCATTCCGGCTCCTCCAGGTATCGAGCCATCGGCTAAAGAATGGTTTCGGCTGACCGTTGAGCAGATCATGCAGCGTGGATAAAAGAATTTTGGGTGGTTGGGATTTGGAAAGGAAAGTGTCCACTGCCTCAAGTTTGCTCGCCGGCAGTGGTCCGTAGGCGGATAACAGCATGATGGGGACGTGCGACTTGACGCGCTTCATCTTCGCCGCAACCACATCGCCGTTCATTCCGGGCATCTGATAGTCAAGAACCACCGCGTCGACGGAATGCGACTTGAACAACTTCAGTCCCTCGTCGCCGCCGGTGGCTTCAAGAACTTCGTAGCCGTTGCTTTCGAGAAAAAGTTTCCGTCCGATGAGCCCGTTCCAGTGGTCGTCAATGCAGAGGATCGTTGCTTTCAGCCGAGACATGACTTATTCCACAACTCCAATTCGGCCAGGGATTAACTTTTCTCAGAGGTCTACGTCGGTCCCTGGAAGGGCCGAAGTTACCTGATGAAGTGGTGGGCAAAGTCATTTCACTACCAAACGAACCGGATTTCAAATTACGAACGTCCACTCGAGGTATCGGTTACCGAAGCCGGAGTCGTGAATCGTCGCGACCCTCGACCAATTTTCATCAGCTCGCTACAGTCTTGGTGATGACAGGATTACCAAGCCCGGTGTCTTTCCATCTGCCCATGATCCTGACGATTCTGCTTCAAGGACGACTGAATAGCCGCCTGCAGTTTTTGCTGGTCGTCGTCGTAGAGCCCGACGAACTTGAAGGGCTGGAGACTCCAGGAGATGGGACTTAACATTTCGGCTGCCCCAAGCACCGAACCTTTTCCGGTGAGAAACATCAATTTCACCTGAGAGCCTTGATCCAAAGGTCTCGGCAAACACAGCAGGCCGCCGGTGAGAGAGATGACCTGCAGTTTGCCTGAAACCCTGCGCCCGTTCTTGCACCGCAAGACAGCAGGCGTGAGTTCAGCGAAGGAGGTTCGCGGAGCTCGCCGTCGGGCGTCCGATGAGGGAAGGTACGTCATGGGGCTAGGTCGATTATGTGCCCAGCGCGTGCAGAACGGGAGATTACGGAAGGACCGGGTTCGAGAGCTGCGGGACACCAGCGGAACTTTGGCGAAATGTTGGAGTGGAATTTCCGCCTGTTTCGCTTACTAGAAGGGAGACCACTGATCCCACTGTTCGTCCGCAACGTCGGCTGCTTTAATGTCAGCCACAGTTAGTGGGCTTGAATTTTTTTAAGGCATCTGGCCCGGCCTTCCCGGCGACATTTGGAGAGCCTATGTCCGCGCCTGGGCGAGGTCGCTTTTTCGAAACCGGAGACTCTTCATTCCAGATTCGCTTGGCTGTGCCTGACGTGATAATAGGCGCCCCCAGCGCCGTAGTCACATTTGTACTGCTGCATGTTTCCGGTCCACTTCATCTTGCCTGCCAAGGTCACAAGCACGGCCAGCCGACGGGCATCGAGAGCACTTCTTCCCGTTGCGACTGGAAGGCTAGTGCTGCGGATCTTGGCTTGCAGAGGGTTGCGGCTGAGTTGCATTACTCTGCAATTTTTCGAACTCCTGCATCTCGTGTTTTGCTTCAGCCGTTTTCCCTTGCTTCCGGTAGAGTCCCGCCAGACCGAAATGCGCTTGCGCCGCCAGCGGACTTTGGTTCTCAATCGATAGGAGTTTATTCCATGCTTTTTCGGCAGCGGTGCCGTCGCCATCAAGGGCGGCTGCCTTGCCTAAAGCGTAAAGAGTCTCCGGCATGTCCGGCATTAATCGATCGGAGCGTAGAAGTTCCGCTCGCGCCTCGTGCGCTTTGCCCTGCTCTAGTAGAGCTTCCCCCAGGCGATAAGCGGCTTCGGCGTTCCCCGGCTGCAATTTAATTTGCAGGCGAAATTGCTCTTCCGCTTTTTCCCATTTAAAAGCGCCGGCATATACTTCGCCCAATGCAAGGTGAGCCTCGGGCAGGCCGGGGCGCAGCCGCAACGCATCACGATATTCCTTTTCGGCATCCGGCATCCGTCGCAACACGTAGTAATTTTCAGCCATGGCCTGATGCGCGCGAGGCGAGTCGGGATAAGCGGCCAGCAATGTGTCAATGGATTGCTTGGCGAGCAGACCGCTCGCCCGGCCGAGATAGTAAAGAACATCCGGATCGTTGGGGTGCGCAGCCAATGCAGTTTGCAGGTTTGCAACAGCCTGCGCAAGTTGTCCCGCTTGTATTTCCGCGATCCCCAGCGCGGTTTTATCTGGAGCTCGCTCCAGATGTGGAATCGCCTCGGTCGCATAGCCCTGGGAGAGTAGAGAGTATCCCAGCAACTGATGAGCGGGCAGGGAATCTGAATTCAATTCGAGCGCCTGTTTCAGCGGCGCGATTGCAGACGCATAATCACCGCTCTCCATGTAAGCCTGGCCGAGGCTGATGAAGCCATCGCCGAATGACGGATCGAGTTCGGTCGTTTTTTTAAATTCCCGGATGGCCACATCAAACTGATGTTGTTTGTCGGCCGCAATTCCTGCTTGCATGTGTTCCGCCGCCTGCGGCGATGCGAGCTGCCAGGCCAAAAACAGAAGTGTAAAGGCGCGGATCACGGTTTCTCCGGTTCGCGCACTTCTAGAAACTGGTCGGCGTGAACTTCGTTCAATGTCTGATGAATCCCGGATGGCCAGGCGATTTCCACTTTTGCCTTCTCCGCTGAGCCGAGTCCGAAGTGAAGACGTTTGTCACTGGCGGAAAGATAACTGCCGGCTGAGGTGGCAAATCTTGTCTGCCCATTCACCTGCACCCGGGCCCCGAATCCATCCCGATTGCTGCGGGTGCCGCGCAGAGTAATAACGAGCCAGTGCAGTTTTCCACCGCGGTTCAGTAACACTTGAGGACGGCCGCCGAGAGTTGTCATGACTACATCCTGCCAGCCGTCATTATTTAAGTCACCGAAAGCGGCCCCTCGCGCCGCCGACGGGATTGTACTTCCAGAATCGACCCGCTCGAACCGTCCATTGTGATTCAACGCTAACAGCGGCGGTTCGAGATAGTGAAGCGAGGGATCGATTTGCTCCACGTTGTCCAACACATGTCCCTGTGCGACGAACAAATCTTTCCAACCGTCATTGTCGAAATCTTCCAGGCCCACTCCCCAGCCGGAACTGCCACTCGACAGTGCACCGAGGCCGGCTTCGAGGCTGCGATAACTGAACGAACCATCCCCATCGTTGTGATAGACGCCGTAAATCTCGCGCGGCAACTCGGTCACGATCATATCGGGACGACCGTCGTTGTCATAGTCCTGAAATACCACACCCATGCCCGAAAGGCGCCGTCCATCCTGGGAAAGAGCTGCGCCGACTTCGAGGCCTAACTCCGTAAAAGTGCCATTGCCGTTGTTGTGAAAAAGATACTGCTGCATCCCGTCGTTCGCCACAAAAACGTCGGTAAATCCATCGCCATCGTAGTCAGCGAATGCTACGCCCAGAGCGCGGCCTTTTTTCGCGGCGATGCCAGAGCGTTGGCTCGCGTCCGTAAAAGTTCCATCGCCATTGTTGTGATAGAGAATGCTGGTGGTGGCAGGAAATTCTTCCGGCGGACAATAGGTATGATAGTTCCCGCCGCAATCTTTATTGTGTTTCGTGTCCCAGTCCATGTAGCGGGTTACAAAAAGATCGAGCTTCCCGTCGTTATCGTAATCGAAAAATCCGGCGGAAACCGACCATCCACCCCCCGCGACGCCCGCTTTGGCCGTCACATCCGTGAAGGTGCCGTCGCCGTTATTGTGATACAGAATATTTTTTCCGTAACTGGTGACATAAAGATCGGGATAGCCATCGTTATCGTAATCGCCGACAGCTACTCCCATGCCATAGTTTCCATCGCCGGCGTTCGCCAAGCCGGCTTGCTCGGTTACGTCGGTGAAGGTTCCGTCTTTATTTTGCCGGTACAGGCGATTCCAGTAGCGCGGATCGTGACGCTCGAAGTTTTCTGGCGTTCGCATCGGGCTGCTGACGTGCCCGCCATTCACGAAGAAGATGTCCAATAAACCGTCATTGTTGTAGTCGAGGAGAGCCACTCCACCTGGCATAGTTTCAATCAGATATTTCTGCGGTGTGGGCGAATTCTGTAGCGTGAAATCCAAGCCAGGAGGCGGGTGGACATCGAAAATTGGTGCAGCGAGAGTCGTCGCCCACAACGCCAGGACGAAGACACCGCATACGCGAAACAAAGTGTTCAGCAACTCAGATTTCCTTCAGGCGCACAGCATATCGCGTGGGAGGCATAGCGGGCACCCTCGCCCTCCGTGTTTCCCCACTTATGCGGACGGCAGCGCTTCGGCTCAACGGGTGAATCCGGAATGAATTTTACGCCAGCCGCCGAGTCGATTCCCGCTCCACAAGTTTAGGCGGAATCAGTATTTTTTGCGGGCTTATCGGGGACTTTAATCCGATTCTCGCCAGCAGAAGCTCAGCCGCGAGCATTCCTATCTGGCAGGTTCCCTGGTCGATGGTGGTCAGCGGAACCGACAACACATCGGAGTAGCGAACATTGCCGGCACCTACGACGGCAATATCCTGAGGCATTTTCAGGCCAGCCTCCAGGATGGCCTTCATAGCACCGATTGCCACCGGGTCGTTGTAACAGAAAACTCCGTCGGGAAGTGGGCGCAACTTCAGCAGCCGCCGCATCGCCTCGTATCCGGTGTGGTCTCCATGACCGGCAAAGACGATGTAATCCGAATGCGAATGGAAACCGGCCAATGCCAGTGCCTGACTGTAGCCTTCCAAACGTTCCCCAGCGATTCGCGCTTCGGGGCCACGCAGGTGCCCAATTCGACAACAGCCTTTAGCAATCAGATGCTCCGTCGCCAATCTGCCAATCGCATGGTTATCGGCTCCAACGAAGCAAGCCTGCAGACCTGCGATCGGACGGTCAATCAGAATAAAAGGAATATTCCGGTGATGCATCCGCTTGAAGACATCCAGACGGTGCGGCGGTTGCGACGAAGCAATGATTAATCCGTCTACTTGGCGAGCTAACAGAGAGTCTATCTCGCTGGCCTCCAGCGCGGGATCTTCCTCGAACGATGAGATCACAATGTGATAATCGTGCGGCCGGACGGTCTGCGCCACAGCCCGCGCGATCTCGGCAAAGAATGGGTGCGCGAATTCCGGTAGGAGTACCCCAATCGTGTAGGTGCGGCGCGTGACCAGGCTGCGCGCCACCCAGTTCATTTGATAGTTCAATTGCTGAGCGCGCCGCAGCACTCGCTTGCGCGTGGCATCGCTGATCCGCCCCTGGTTCCGCAGAACTTTCGATACCGTCACCACCGAAACATTCAAGTCCTTAGCGATGTCCTGCATGGTGGCGGGCATGACGGGGAAGCATAGCACTTCTCCCAGGGTTAACGATAATTCAAATGTAGATAATCCATTTTCTGCTTGACAACGGTCGCGTTCGTAGACAAGAATCCGGCCACTGTAATTTCGGCTGACATTTGGGGAAATTCCTGTACCGGAAAAGAGTCATCTATGCCAAGTCGCATACTCTGGAGTCTGCTGCTCTCAATCGGCGTCCTTGCTTCCACCTCTCTCTCGCTCTTCGGCCAAACCACCTATGGCTCGATCGCCGGCGCAGTCACCGACACTTCCGGAGCCGCGGTTACGGACGCCAATGTAACCCTGACCAACCTTGGCACACAGGAAAAGCGCACGCAATCGAGCGGTGCGGACGGGCTCTTCACGTTTGTGAACCTGTTCCCCGGCCAGTACCGGATCGACGTGGAAAAGCAGGGCTTTAAGCACTTCTTACGCACGGATGTTACGGTCGATGTGCAGCAGAGCACGCGTGTGGATGCCGCGCTCCAGGTCGGCGAAGTGAGTCAGGTCGTCGAGGTCACCTCGGCCACGCCCTTGCTGCAGACTGAGAGTTCCTCGCTGGGCACGGTCGTCGACCAACGCGAGGCTAACGAACTGCCTCTGAACGGTCGCAACATCTTCAACCTGACCACGATTACTCCGTCAGTGATTCCGCAAGGAAGCACGGAAGGCAACGTCGTTGGCAAGAATCCATTCGATTTCGCTAACTACCAGATCGGTGGCGCTTTCGCGAATGAGGGGGCGGAGTACCTGGATGGTCAACCCCTCAATATCGGCTACATTAACTTACCGTTCGTCGTTCCAACCCAGGACTCCATTTCGGAATTCAAAGTTCAGGACAGCAATCTGGGTCCGGAGTGGGGCAAGTTTGCCGGTGGCGTCATCAACATGAGCACCAAGTCTGGAACCAACACCTGGCATGGCGAAGGCTATGAATACCTGCGAAATAAAGTTTTGAATACCAACGAGTTCTTTAACAAGCAGTCCGAACTCTCCGCCGGCAAACCGAACAAGCCAGTGCCCTTTACGCAGAACCAGTTTGGCGCCGCTATTGGCGGAGCGATTCTCAAAAACAAGACTTTCGTTTTTTTCAGCTATGAAGGTTTCCGGCTTCGGACGGGCACTCCGTTCAACACCACGGTGCCAACGGTAGCGGAGAGAAGCGGCAACTTTGCAGATCTCTGCCTTACGGGTTTCAATACTCCTGATCCCCATGGATCAGGAGTTAACATTTGCTCGGATACCTCCAATGGACAGTCGGTGCACCAGCTCTACAATCCGATCGCCTTCACCAACGGCGACACAGGCCTCACAGGGATTGCGCCGACGAGCTTTCGTGTGCCGTTCGCGAATAACAACATTTCGACAGCCATCAATCCAACCTCCGCTTATCTTTTAAACAAGCTGATAGCGAATCCGACGAACGGAGGAACGGTCCTTAACTTTCTTAAAGACGCCAGCACAGGCGGCGATACGGACGAGTATGTAGCCCGCGTTGACCAGACAATCAGCAGCAAGCAGACTATTTTTGGCCGCTTCTCTTACTGGAAGTTGCTGAGTCTGGCACAGGATCCCTTCGGCACCGGACTTTGCAAGGACCGTTGCGCTGAAAACACGAAGAGCAAGAGCGTAGCGGTTGGCTACAACTACGCAATCAGTCCCAATACCATATTCAACCTGAACGCGAGTATCAGCCGGTTTATTTACCTGCGCAGTCCCATCAACAGCGGCTTTGACGTATCACAAGAAGGCTGGCCCACTGCCTACAATCCGCTGGTACCGAGTCAGGAGCGTACCCCGCTAACTCCCTGTTTTGGACAGAATGATTCTTTAGTAGGTTGCAGCCAGGGGCAAAGCGCGATCGGTGACTTCAACACGCAATTTAATATCTCGCCCCAAGTCACGATGATCCGCGGACACCACACCTTTGTTTGGGGTATGCAACTGGAAGAGGGCTACGACAATTACCTGCAAACCAACACCGGCGGCGGCTTGATTTCATTCGGAGGGTCATGGACTTCGGCAACGCCCGGCGTAGTCGGGGCTGGCAACGTACAGGGTGCTGGTGCAGGTAACGGCGAAGATTTTGCCGACTTTCTGCTCGGATATGGCAACGGGCAAGGCGCGGCCTTCGGTAATCAGACTAGCGGTTCGCTTGTGATCTCTGGTCCTATCTCTGGCAAACAGACCTACCGGGCCTTTCATTTTGGCGATACCTGGCATGCGACGCCGAAGCTAACGTTAAACCTGGGCGTACGTTATGAGTTGCAAGGTCCATGGTCAGAACGCTACGATAAGATGACTTACTTCAACCCCAAGGCGACGAATGCTTCCGTGACCGGCTGCAACGGCACACCTGGGAGTTCTTGCCCTGGCGATCTCTTCCTGGTGAAGACGGGAGTAAACAGCAGCCGCAACAACCTGCCTCTTTCCTATAAGGAAGTTCTGCCCCGACTGGGATTCGCCTACGCGCTGGATTCGAAGACCGTAGTTCGTGGCGGCTACGGGATTTTCTTCATCCCGAACTATGTGTCGTTCAATGCCAATCCCTACGTAGACCCGGTCAGCAGCTCCACTTCAAACTTCTTCTCCAGCAACGATCACGGCAATACTCCTGCCGCTACCCTCAACACCAACACCTGCAGTTGGCTCGGCAACAACAACCTTTCCTGTCTCGGCGCGGGACCATTCAACCAGGCTCCTGGGCTCGGTGCTAATAATCTGACACCCGTGCCCGGCCGCAATCCGCAGCCGAATGTTTCGCAGTACATTTTGACGCAAAACAATTTCTCGGCAACTGGCTATACCGTCCAGAAGTACGGCTACCTGGAGCAATATAACCTGGACTTCCAACGCCAACTGCCCGGCGGATTCTTCGCTGACGTGGCCTACGCGGGATCACACGGTGTGCATCTTGAGCAATCCAACACAAACGTCAACCAGATTCCTGATAGCTTCATCGCGCAAGCGGCGAGTCAATTTGCCGCTGGCCAGCCAGTGGCCATCGCGCAGCCCATAACGGGGACTACTCTTTGCAAGGCTGGCCAGAACGCCGTCGCTAACAATTGTTACCCTTTCAGCCAGGCTCTTCCTGGTAGCCTTGGGCCCGGTGTTTTGCTACCGGGTCAACTCGACCGCCCGTACGCACAATACGCCGGTTTGAACCTGAACGCTCTCGGCTGCTGCAGCAGCAATTACAATGCTTTGCAGGCAACCGTAACCAGGCGCTTCCAGGGCGGCGGCACGTTGCTGGTCGCCTACACCAATTCCAAGCTGATGTCTAACACCGACACGCTCACCTCATGGTTGGAAGGTGGAACCACAGGAGGCGTGGGAGCTGTACAGGACTGGAACAACCTTGCCGGGGAAAACTCACTCTCCTCGCAGGATATTTCACAACGCCTGGTTGCTAGTTATGTTCTTGATCTCCCCTTTGGACACGGAAAGAAGTTCCTTTCCGGTTTAAGCGGTTTCAGCAACGCTGTGGTTTCAGGTTGGGGCGTGGACGGCATTACCACCTTCCAGAAAGGCTTCCCCGTGAAGATAAGTTGGGGCGGCGGCGACGCTCTCACGCAAGCAGGCCTAGGGATTGGTACTCTTCGACCCGACTATGTTCCCGGATGCGACAAGAACCGAGGCGGAAGTTCCCTCTCAAGAGTCAACGAATGGTTCAACACGGCCTGCTTTACTGCGCCCAGCGGTAACAACGGCTCTATCAGTACGCCGAACAATCCCTGGACTTTTGGTAACGAACCTCGCGTCGATGCTACCCTCCGGCAACAAGGGGTGGTCAATTTCGACTTCGCGGTGTTTAAGCGGACTACGATTATGGAGAGGCTGAATGTCGAGTTCCGCGCCGAGTTCTTCGATCTCTTCAATCACCCCCAGTTCGGACCGCCGAACTCAATTGCAACCAGCCCGACCTTTGGCGTAGTAACCAACACGGTGAACAGCACCTTCCGGATTGTTCAATTCGGATTGAAATTTATTTTCTAAGCCAGAACAGCAACTCTACGGGCGGGAAAGTCAAACTTTCCCGCCCATTGTTTTGTTCCTCAGAGCAACTGTTTCCTCGCCGGCAATCGGGAGTTCGTATCCTTGCCCGACACTGGCATCATCGGTTTAAAATAGAGGTATGCAGCAGGACAGCAACATTGCTATCACTGACGACGCCGTCACAATCTCGCCAGGTTCGCGCTTTCGAGCCGCTATGATCTTGGCCGTCATCGCGGATGCGTTTCAGCTCCTTGTTTTTCCATTATTTGTCGAAGGCGCTTTATCGCCCGCTGACGACGTGCTCGATTTCGGTGTCGGAGCCCTGATGATTCACCTGCTCGGCTGGCACTGGGAATTCCTGCCATCTTTTTTTGCCAAGCTCATGCCTGGTGTCGATCTCGTTCCTTTCTGGACCATAGCCGTGGCGAACGTCTATAGGAAATCGAAGCAGATTGCAGTCACCGCGGAAAAAAATCGCCAGGAGCAACCGGCACTGAGAGATCCGAATAGCTAGTAAGTCGCGTTGACAGTAATCTCTCCGCAAAGAAATCGGTTATGAGTTTTTCCGTAGCCCTTCGTCGTGACCTGGCGGAGCGTGCCCAGAAATACGCGGCGGCACAGGGACTTCCGCACTCCATGAGCTACGGCGAACCGGCGATCCCTTGCTTTGGGCCATATGAAGGCGACCTGCGACACGGGAATTTCCTGCCCGAAAGCTACAAGGCGATTCGGAAGCATCCTGCGTGGAATCGACGCTTGGCGAAAGTTCACACGCAAGGAAGGCGATCCTTGCCCACTACGGACCGAGGGCGCTGGATGGAGCTCGATTCGTGCACAAGTTCGGACGCCCTGCTGATGAACATCTTCTGCCATCCCCGGGTGCTGCGGGATGGGAAGGTGGCCGCGCTCGTAGGGGCTGAACCCGGCAGTCATGCGTCCTTTGGACACAAAGCGCGCGTTCCCCTGCTGAACGGTAGATTTGATCGCACGGAAGTTGATCTGCGACTTGGCGACGCGCTGATCGAGGCCAAACTCACTGAGAATGATTTTCAGAGCGCCAGCAAAGATGTACTGCTGACGTATCGCGATTTCCCCGAGGTGTTCGACTCGCAGCAATTGCCGCAGTCGGCAAGTTACTATCTCTGCTATCAACTCCTGAGAAACGTGCTCGCGGCGTATGCACTGGAATGCTCGTTCTGCGTTCTCATCGATGCCCGCAGACCTGATCTGAGGGATGCATGGTATGCAGTTATGAGGTGCGTGAAACCAGTTGAACTGCGGACGAAGTTGAGAATTGCGACTTGGCAGGAAGTATCACAAGCGGTGTCAGCGAAAGTTCAAGCCTTCCTGGAAGCGAAGTACGGTATCGGAATTTGATGGAAAGGTTTTCCGGACCCCTACCGGATCAACCCGGCCAACCTGCACATCGACGACGCGCCGAATTCTGAGTCCACGGCCTTCTGCAGAATGGGTTAACGCGCGCTCGCGGCGGACGTCGCCGCAATCTTCACCGAATCAGGCTGCGTCCACAACGCCTTTCCATCATTCAACTCCAGGCGGTTCATTGTAACCGTCAGCCTCTGATGGTCCACTTCGACGAGCAGGTAATGGTAGTTCACTGTTTTGCTCTGAAAAGGGTCCGCGGGACCGCGTTCGATGGGATACGCGTGAGCTGCGCCTCCGCCGGAAACAAAGTAGGTTACGCCGCCGTGCTCGTGGCGCTCATAATTATGCACGTGCCCGGAGAACACCACGAAACGGGCGCGCGTGTGGGGTTGGCGGTCTTCGAGCATTTTGGCGAGCATCAGCTCAGTGGGTCGCGCAGAGTGCCCTCCGCCAAACGTCTTGGCGTCCGAGGAGCTGGTGTAAGGTGGATGGTGAAACATCAGGAAGACGAAGTCGACATCCGACGGAATGTTGTCCAGTTTGCCGGCGAGCCACTGTCCCTGCAGTCCCCCGACCTCATCCAGAGCACTGTCGAGCACCAGCACCAGCGTATTCGCCGCTCTTACTGAGTAGTAACGGCTGTTTTTCAGGTCAGGGAAGCGCTGAAAATAGTTACCCAAGGCGATCTTTTCGTCACCGTGCAGATCATGATTGCCGAGCGCCGGATAGACCGGAATTTTTTTGTCGCGCCAGATGCTGGTCTCGTCGTCCCAAACCTTCCAGTCGTTCGCGTCATTACCGTTATAGACGATGTCACCGGTGAAACAGATAAAGGCAGGATTAACCTCGGCGATAGCTTTTACCAGAGCCTGACGTACCGGGGGATTTGCTGCGTCCGTATCTGTTGGATCATGAAAGCGTGTATCGCCGTAGGCTACAAAGCGAAATGGAACACTTGCCTTGAGTTGTAAATCAACAGGTGACTGCGCAGTTGCCTTTTTCGTGCATTCGGTGAACCCAAGCAGCGTTACCAACAGGCACAGGGGCGACAACGTAAGCACGAAAAATCGGCGTTGTGAAAACATAGAGTAAGGTTACGCTCGGAACTCAGGTACCTCTAGTTTCCCACCACCAATACTTCGAACTGTCCAGACTCGGCGGTGGACAGAAAGAGGTGATGGGTTTTGGGATCCAGAGCCATCGTTTTAGCGCGGGGCAAAGTCTTTACGGTTTCGACCACCGAATATTTATCCGGACTATCCTCGCGAATCACAGTGATTGTTCCTTCGCCATTTGAGTTAAAGATCAGCTTGGAGGCGGAATCAAAGGCAGTCGCGTCCACATGATCGCCAATCGGCACCGTGGTGATCACCTGACCAGTATCAGCGTTCATTACCGCCATCACTTTGCTGCGGCACCCAATAAACAACCGGCGGTTGGCTGGATCTATCGCCATGCTGGAGGGCGAAGCGCACGGCGCGGTCGGCCATCGCTGGTCAACCTTGAGCTTGCGTGCGTCGATCTTAAGCACCAGGCTCTCATCTTCCAGATTGTCGTACACGAATCCATTGCCGTCCGCGGCTGCGTACTCAGGACTGCCGCCGAGATCCACCGTGCCCGCGACTTTGCCGGTTGCGGCATCGATCGCGGTTGCGCTATTGCTGCTGCCATTGAATGCGAAGACTCGCGAGGTGGCAGGATCGAAAATAATCGCGTCCGGCTTCTTGCCGGTAGGGACGTCGGTAATGGGCTTTAGTGTTTTCAGATCGAAAATCGTGACCGTTGAAGATTGCCCGTTGCTGGTAAATCCGCGACCGAGGTCGTGCGCGACGGCGATGCCGTGAACGCCCATAGTCTTTGGAATGTTTCCCACGACAGATTCGGAATCCACGTCGATTACTTCGACTTGTGTCCCGTGAGAGACATATAAACGGCGCGCCGCTTCGTCGACCGTGAGATAGTCCCAACTACCTTCACCGGGAATCGTGATTTTCTTGGTGACGGAGTAGCCGTCGGGGGGCGCGGGCGCTGCCAATGACGAACCGCCGAGAATCAGAACAGCGCAGAGACAAAGTGCGCGATTCAACATTGTTTCCACCTTAGCGGAAGTCTATTCATCCTCTCTGAAGTTAGTCTGAAGCCGGATCGCATCCTTTTAGAACTTGAATCGCAGCATGAGTTGAATTTGCCGCGGCAAGCCGGTGCCGGTATTGGGAGATGAGGCGTTGTCGTTGTTGTTGTTGAAGTTCACAGTTGTGTCGATCAGGCCGAGGCTGGAGGTCGGTTGAAGTACCCACCGATTGGGTATCGGATTACCCGCACTGTCGGTCACCTGAGTGTAGTCGAAACTCAGATTGTTGGAGTTTGGATCGCCGTATTGGGTGTGATTGAAGACGTTGAATACCTGCGCCCCAAATTCCATCGAGATACGCTCGGTAAGTTTGGTTTCCTTGGTTAAAGATAAGTCGATCTGCCAATCGTTGAGGGCGCGGATCAGCCCGTTCGGCGCATTGCCAAATCGACTTATGAGTCCGCAGGTGGCCGGGCAAATGTCGGTTGTAGTGCCGTCGGGGTTGGTGATGACTTGCGTGACCATCCCCCTTGGATCCAGCGGAGGTGGGGCGAAGGCTGCAGGATTAATGGGAAGCGTGTGATTCTGCACGCCTCCGGGCAGAAAAATCGGGACTCCAGGAACCAAGTCGGGTCTTTGCGTGGTTTGATCGTTGCCGTCCGGCAACTGAGTCGGTGAGAAATTTATCATCGTGATGGTGAGGGGGTGACCGGTGTGCCATATGCCGATGCTGCTCAGTTGCCATCCGCCCAAAATCTTGCCTAACACTCCGGAGCTATTCAGGAGGGGTTTCCCGGGGCCAAAGGGCAGTTCATAAACCGCGTTCATTGTTACATTATTTCGAACGTCGAAGACGCTCGGTCCCTTGTCGCAGCGCAGGCAATTCACATTTTCCGGTCCGTTCGATTCTCCGCCTCCGACTGATCCGTCGTTAATGGAATGGGACCAGGTGTAGCGGCCCTGGAACGATATGCCGTTCGTGAAGCGCCGCTCCAGGCTCAGCTGAAGCGCGTTGTAAGTGCTGGAGCCGATGTCGGACTTGTAGTCCACCGATCCGTAGGGGTCTCCTCCCGGATAGTATTGGTCCAGCACGCGTGTGCAATTGATGTTGCCAGAGGCGTTTGTTCCATCCGGCGGGGTGATGCAGAAGTTGACGCCTCCACGGGAGAACAGCCGAACTCCCCGCGATCCCAGGTACGCCTCCGAAAACATAAAGTGCGCCGGAAGTTCGTGATCGATGGTCAATCCCCAAGTCTCGACATATAGGTCCCGGCGTCCGTGTCGCTGCAATGCGCGAGGCTGCTGCGCCGGCGATACGGCCAAGCTGCTGAGGTCCGGGTTTGTCTGCTGATATTGCGGCAACAGCGGCGTTCCGGGACCGCCCGGATCGAAATTGGAGAATGCTGTAATCCGGTCGCTTTCCAGCCCGGCATTCAGATCATCGTTTTGGGCTGCACCATGATAAATTCCGAAACCCGACCGAATTACCGTCTTGCCTTTAAAGACGCCTGGCGCCCAGGCAAAACTGACTCGAGGATCGAAGTTCCGGTAGTTGGGATTGTAAAGCGCAGGATTTGCCGGACACGCCGGAGTATTGATCGGAGTTGGAATCTGGATACCAAGGCTAGATCGCCATGTGGAGCCTGAGCCGAAGCAGACTCCATGAAATTGGGTGACATCAAAGACTGTCGTGCGATTGTCAGCCTCGTGCGCTACGCCATAGTATTCCCAGCGTATTCCGAGATTCAGAGTCAGGGTAGGAGTGACTTTCCACTCGTCCTGGAAATAGGGCATGTAGAACGAACGACGAAGCTTATGGCAACACCACGTTGAAGTGTAGGAAATTCCGTAAAGGCTGGCGGTTTCAAACCCTGTGTCCGCGGTGCTGCTGTTGTCCGCAAAAGAGAGAGTGTTGCCCGCAGTAATACCTTGATTGAGGCGCACCCGGCGAATTTCCATACCGGTCTTGAAGGTGTTGCGTCCATGCACGAAGGTGAGGTTGTCCACAATGCCGTAAGTCGTACCAACCTCGTGATCCGTTTGGTTGTTGTTGATCGTGACCCAATTATTGGTGCTTACCGAATAAGGCAAGGGTGGGGCTTGGGGATTGATGAACGGTGCGCGATTCACGTAAACCTTGACTTCGTTCACCAGCCGCGGCGAAAAAGTGTTTTGTAATGCAACATAGTAGCCGGCAGGGTGATTAATGGTCTGGATCAGGTCATAGGGAAGCGAACCGCTGCCATTGGTGCCGCTGACCAGGCTGATATCACGATGAGCGCTGCCGTATAGCAAAGTCTTGTCGTTGATCTTATAGTCCATTCGGACTAGCCAGGTGTCTTCGTGGACAGTGGTGGGCGCCGGGGCGGTGAGCAGGTCGGAATCTGGCAACGGGTTCGTGGGATTGTTGGTTTGATCCGCAAAGGCTCCATCAGGATAAACGTGCAAAGGATTGCAGTTTCCGATGGCACCTGTCGAGGCACGCCACGCATAAGCTTGAAGGATAGAACACATTTGCGGCGACGCCGCGAGAGTAGCACGCTGCGTGATGGGGTTGGGTACAAGGACCTGATTGGTCGTCGCTCCGTATTGGCGAAGCCCCTCGTAATTCAGGAAAAAGAATAGCTTGTCTTTTTTTACCGGTCCGCCCAACGTCATGCCATATTGCCCGAACCGAAAAGGCGGGATGGCTGGAAGACCGAGAACGTTGAAATCGTTGAAGTTCCGCGCATCGAAGGCGGAATTTCGTAGATAGCCAAATACGCCTCCATGCCATTCGTTGGTGCCGTGCTTGGTTTCGACATCGATCTGACCGCCCGCCTGCGTGCCGTATTCGGCGTCATAAAGGGCGCTATTGACTCGATATTCCTCGATCGCGTCTTGAGAGATCTCCAGGCGCGTCTGCGATTTTTGCGCCTGCTCCTGAATGCCTCCGGCATCCACGCCATCGATCTGAAAGTTGTTGTCGTCGCGGGCACGGCCGGCAAAACGAATGGTGCGTTGGTCGCCGCCACCGTCGTCTTGAGCGAACGGAGCGAGAAGTGTAAAGCTGGCCCAATCGCGGCCGTTATTCGGAAGGTTGGCGATCTGGTCGCCGGTGATGACCGTGGAGGCCTCAGCCGTGGTGCGATTCTCAGGCGCGGCGCTGGCCTGCACTTCTACTTTTTCTGCTGGCGCTCCGACAGCCAAAGCCGTGTCCAGCGTCCGGGTTTGCCCGATCTGAAGAACGACTCGTTCGATAACCTTTGTCTTGAAGCCGGTACCGGAAACGGTCACCGAGTAGTGGCCCACCGCGAGACCGGGAAATCGGTAGTAGCCTTTGGGAGTGGTGGTCTGCTGTTCTGTGAGCCCTGTGTCCGTGGCTGCAATCCTCACGGTTGCGCCAGCGATCGTGGCGCCGGTTTGATCGGTTATCGTCCCTTCAAGCACCGCACGATCGATCTGCGCGAACGCCATTGTCGCAAGAAGCAGAATCAAAATCAGGCAGCCGGTGAGCTTCAGGAGGTGACGTGACGGGTCAATGAAATGAGATGGCATCATGCGATTGCTCCTCCAACAGGAATGACGAGGCGTCGCTGCCCGCCGATATAAGTCCAACCATCCATTCGGCGGGGCCGGGTTTGCGTCTCAGTGGGAATCTGTCTTCTTTAAGAATCGAGAATTCTAGAAAGGCGGTGTGAAGCAGTGATGAACGGAATGTTAATATTTCTTCAGATTGCGTCCCTTGAGTTCGCCCTTCCGATTAACGACGGCGGTGAGCCTCGAAGCGGTCTCGCGATTTGAGTGGGTTTGCTCGTGGGCCAGCAAGTCGCACTGCTGACATTCAGTTACCGATTCCTGAATGCTCTAAGCCCTGGGGACAAGATCTATTTCAGAGAAAGCTATTTGAGGTCTAACAGAGCGCCTCTTAAGTTATCTATAATCGTTAGTGCCAATTTGTTTGGGCCGCTGTCAGTTACTCCGGAGATAGTAACTCCGTCCAGCCGAGCAATATCATCTCGGCGCGACCAACCACAGATCTCAACGCGAATCGCGCGCCACCAGGCAGGGAAGTAACCTACATGCCGCCCTAAGTAGAGCCGCAATCCGCCGACCGTTATCTCGCATTGAAAATCCATGCGCAGACTAGCGTCAGTCTTGTAGGCATAGGTCGTTCCATCATCGACATGGGTGTGTCCAACACAATCGTTGCCCGCATAGACGCACAGAGTAAGTGGATCTTGTGGTTTCTCGTTAGTGCTCTGCACAAGGCTATTAGTAGAATAGTTCCTTCTCTTACAAGACTGACAGAGCCGCCAGTTGAGTCCTTGAAGGTGCAGCCGGCGGAGCCTTTCCGACAAAGCCGCGGCCGTATCGGGGAGTTAGAAGGTAAATTGTGACACTTCAAGCAGTCGTCGCCCGAGTTTGTAAGGAGCGAAGAGCGAAGAGCGAAGCCGGAAAACGATGAGTAAGCGGCGTTGTTAATGGGGGTGCCGTTCAGCGAAAGGTCTGTCTGCTCAGCGTATCCCGTACCAAAGCTGTTTTGCCCATGGTTGAGAAAGTTGAATGCTGCGAGGCGGAAGCGCCATGCTCCGATCGTGACGATTGGCTCATTGATCGGGCGAAGCAGCAGGCCACCAACAACCACAGCGACGATGGCATCGTGACGCACTTCCTCGATAGCAAGACGGGAAAGATTGCGATCGTGGCGGCCGGAGTAGGCCGCGGCGGGACCATCGCTGCGGGTGAGTTTCTGATCAACCCTGCGCACCTGGCGCAGGTGGTCAATACGCCACGCGTCCCCCCGGCAAAAAGAATATGGAGTTCGTGCTAAAAAGCGAGGTCATCGACAGCCAAGCTGGCACACCGAAAATGGAAGCCGCCTACTTTTGATACTGTTCCCAGGGATTCGCCCCGGTCCCTCGTCGGCCGCTAGGACCGCCGGCCAGGTGCAGTCTTGTCTCCAGCCATAAAATTCACTAATTTTCGGAGGTTCTTCGTCTCCTCGCCGAGACTCCACCGGTGATCCTTATGGTTACCGGAGCTATCCGCGAATACGTGCCGGACCATAACCTCCTGGTTCGCGTCCAGCAGCAGTTTGATTTCCTTATCACTCACGATCGTGAATGCCGTCACCGTCTTTCCACAGATGCTGCAGAGGGCCTGAAGGCTAGCCATTTTCCTCTCCGGTTCTGGGCGCGGGAGTATCCCGAACTTCCTGTGCGGCCAACATCCTAGCATCTCAACCTTGCCTTCGCACCTGGTTCCCCGGAGCTTACCGGAGCTTACGGAACCGGCAGCGTCTGCTGATACCGTAAGAATCCCAAGCCGACCCGCAAATGATGATGTAGCGCGTCGGGGACGCAGACCGCGAAACAAAGGCCGAGCAATCCTTGCGCCAGGCCAAGTGCCCAGAGATTGGGATATCGCCGGAAGAGCGCGCACGAAACGATGCCCCAAAGCAATGTGGCTGCCGCGAGCACGAGATTGGGCAGATGCGCCGCAGCGAACAGTGTGCCCGCTAGAGTTACAGCGGCAGCTTCGCTGGAAACAAGGCGGAGCAAGCGGTCCATGAAATAGTCCTGCAAAAGAAACTGCTGGTAGATGGTCCAAAGCACGTAGCCGGAGATGTGGGCGAAGTCAGCTTTGTAAAGCGGATGGAGAGTGCCGATTTTCGCCGCGGCGAAAATGCTGAGCGCGGCGAGCCCGGCCGCCGCCGGCAAAATCCAGAGCGAGCGGACGAAGTCGCGGGAGCCAAGACCAAGCTCATCCCGATTGTGACGATGCGCCAGCACTACCAGCAAGGTCAGCACGAGAGCAACCGGCGAGAGAACCCGCTGCAAACGCTCCGGCGTCCAGATGATTCCGACAATCATGCTGTAGCCGAAGATCAGCTCACCCAGGTCGCGGGTCCGGCTAGGATGGACGATTGCCATGAAAGGCAGTATGGCACACAGAGCGAAAAGGGTGCTTGCGTTGGCCTGAACAGTCTACGCCTCAATTTCGGGCGTCGCTTTCAGCAGGCTGAGGGTATAAGGATGCTGCGGCCTGTCGGTGATCTCTTCCGTTGGTCCCACTTCCACGATCTGGCCGCGATACATCACAGCCATACGCGTCGAGAGATAGCGCACCACCGGCATCGAGTGTGAAATAAACAAATACGTCAGACCGAAGTCGCGTTGCAATTGCGCGAGCAAGTTGACGATCTGCGCTCCCACGCTAACGTCCAGTGCGGATACCGGCTCGTCGGCGACGATGAATTTGGGACGCACTGCCAGCGCCCGGGCGATGCCAATGCGTTGCCGCTGTCCTCCGCTGAATTCATGCGGAAAACGGCGCAGGATCGATTCGTCGAGGCCGACCGCGCGCAGCAGTTCGACAACCCGAACGCGAATCCCATCCCTCCCATTTCCGTGCCCATGTCCATGAATGATCAGGGGCTCCGCAATGATGTCCTCTACGGGGAAGCGCGGATCGAGCGAAGCGAAAGGATCCTGAAAGATGATCTGCATATCGCGCCGCAACCGGCGCATCTCCCCGCGGCTGGCGCCGAGCAGGTCGCGGCCTTCGAATCGAACGCTGCCGCCCGTAGGCTCAACGAGGCGCAAGAGGAGGCGCCCGAGCGTACTTTTTCCCGAGCCGGATTCGCCCACCAGTCCAAGGGTCTCGCCCTGGTGGATGTCGAGCGAGACATCGTCCACTGCACGCACTTCGCCTCCGCCTCTAGGCTTTCCCCCGAGCGGAGACGCGCCTTGCGAATAAACTTTGGTGAGATTTCGGATTTCGACCAACGCCATTATCTCGATCTCTAATCTCTATTCTCTATTCCAAATTCCAGTATGAAATGATTTCCCTATCCCGCCGCGATCATCGGCACGGCCGCCAGCGCTGCCAATAGTCCCACAAACCTCCAGCGGGTGAGATGCTCTTTAAGGAATACACGGGCGAGCAGCACCGTTACGGCGGGGTAGAGTGACGAGATAACAACAGCTTCATCCAAACGCCCCGTCTGACTGGCCCGAACGAACAGTATCGTGCCGATCGAATCGACGCAGCCCGTGAGAATGCCCCAGCGCACACCGGCGGCCGTGATGTCACTGAATTCTCTTTGCACCACAACGATCAGGCCGGTGATGAGCAAGCCCCCGGTTCGAGTGAAGGTCGCGATCCAGAATGCGGACCCGTCGCTGGCCTGGCGGACACACAAATAGAATACGGCGAACCCGGTTCCGGCGAGCAGGGCAAGCCCGATCCCCTCAGGAGTGTTGCCGTCCTCGGCGCGCGTGATCAGCCAGAGTCCGATCGCGGCCAGAAAAAATCCGATAACCGGAATTTTCCCCGGTACTCCTTCCATGAACATCGAAAAAACAGTGGGTATCGCCGCGCTGAACACCGCCGCCACCGGGGCCGTCAATCCCATCCTTCCCGAGGCGAGTGCACGATAGAAGATTGCCAGGGACGCTCCGCCTGAGGCGCCACCTGCGAGCAACCAGAGCACGCTCCGTACCGAAGGAAATGCAGCATGAGTGGTCGAGGCCAGCGTCCCGACCAGAAGCAGTCCGCCAATGTTTACGACCGTGCTGAACAAGAACGCATTGGCGCGCCGCGTGGCGTAGCCCCCAAGAAAATCACTGGTTCCCCACGTCACCACGGCAGCCATACCGTAAACAGCAGTGGCGAATTGGGGAGTAGCAGCCATGCTCGACGAGAGTAACATGCGCTATACGGATGTTTTTTGAGCCTGAGACCTCCTGGATTAGCGCAGGTAAATGCGATACGCTGGTACAAGTTCCTGGTACAAGTTCATGGAGGATGATTGTGAATCGCTTCCTGCTGGCCGCTATCCTGTGTGTCGGCTCAAGTCTGAACGGCCTGGCGCAAACCGCTTCCGACGCTCCCGCCTCAAAAGAAGATGTTGAAAGATATTTTCAGGCTGTTCATTCCCACGACATGATGCAGAAAATGCTGGACGCCATGTCCAAACCGATCCATCAGATGGCGCACGAGCAGTGTGAAAACGACAAAGATAAGCTTCCCGCGGATTGCGAAGCGCGGCTGAACAAGTTTATGGACAATATGACGAAGCAAATACCCTACGATGAAATGATGCAGGCGACGGTGCCCGCCTATCAGAAACATTTCAGCAAGGGCGACATGGACGCACTGGTCGCGTTCTATTCTGCGCCGACGGGGCAAAAGGTATTGCAAGAATTACCCTTAGTCATGGCAGAAAGCATGGAATCCATGATGCCGATCATGCGCAAGAGCATTGACCGCATGACCCAGAGCGTCGAGGAAGAGGTTGCCCAGATGCGAAAGGATTCGTCAAACAAAGCGCCAGATGCTCCCGCGGCACGAAACTGACAGGGCGCATTCCTGGCCAGTCGCTTCCATAGCAACTCGCAACTTGGCGCCAGGAAGCGCTTTTCCGCGTGTTAGAATTTGCCCAAGCAGCTTTCCTACGAGAGCCCTGGTTTTAAGAGAAAAGCTTCAAGAGACTACGCTTGATCGAACTGGCACCATCGATTCTTTCGGCTGACTTTTCCCGTCTTGGCGAGCAGGTGCGTGCCGCCAGCCAAGGCGGCGCCAGTGTCGTGCACGTGGACATTATGGACGGGCATTTTGTCCCCAATCTCACTATCGGTCCGCCGGTGGTCAAATCGCTACGCCGGGTTACGAAACTGCCGCTCGATTGCCATTTGATGATCGAAAATGCGGACGAATTCATTCCCGCATTCGCTGAGGCGGGCGCGGATTGGATTTCGGTGCATCAGGAAGCCTGCCGGCACTTGAATCGCACGCTGCACCTGATTAAGGGTCATAATTGTCTTGCGGGAGTGGTGATCAATCCAGCTACGCCAGTGGATTTCCTGGCCGAAGTGCTCGATATTGTGGACTATGTACTGGTGATGTCGGTGAATCCGGGCTTCGGAGGCCAGAAGTTTATTCCGGCGGCTCTGCACAAAATTCGCCGATTAGCCGAGATTCGCGGCCAACGCGGCTTGGCCTACCGCATCGAAGTAGATGGTGGGGTGACGCTCGACACGGTGGCCGACGTGGTCCGGGCGGGTGCGGAAATTCTGGTGGCGGGCAACGCCGTGTTCGGCAGCGGCGATCCAACAAAGAATGCGGAAGCATTGCTGAAGGCAGCGACCGAAGCGATGCTGTTGAAAGTCTAGGACTTTGAATTGTTCGAAAATCGGCCGGGGAGCGTACGAGGGAAGGGTACGACTTTAGTCGTGCCGCCCCGGTCTTCGCGGATTCGGCCGTGAGGCTCGGTTTCTGGCAACCTGCATGACTGCGAAGCCCGTCCTCGTGATCGACACGCAGAAAATATTCAGTCGAGGTCTTATGTCACGTCGAGTTTCTCTCAGCGCACTATTGGCTACGCTTCTTATGATCACGGTCGCTTGCACCAATAAGAAGGCGGTTAATCCGCTGGCCAACGTGGGCTCGAAGCAGCCGGACAAAGTCTTGTTCGACAAAGCCATGGACGCGATGAAGCACAACCGCTTCGATGTGGCGCGCATGACCCTGCAGACTTTGATCAATACCTATCCCGACTCGGAGTTCATCGCGCGTGCCAAGCTGGCGGTCGGCGATTCCTGGTACGCCGAGGGTGGAACAGCTTCCCTGGCTCAGGCCGAACAGGAATATCGCGACTTCGAAACGTTCTTTCCTAATATGCCGGAAGCTGCCGAAGCCCAGTTGAAGATTGCCAACATCCAGTACCAGCAGATGGAAAAAGCGGACCGCGACTTCACGCACGCCAAGCGTGCCGAGGACGAATACCGCAATCTCATTATGCAGTATCCGGATAATCCGAAGCTGGTGAAAGAAGGGAAAGAGCGTCTCTTGGAAGTGCAGGAAGTCCTGGCCGAGCGCGAGTTCGAGATTGGAAAGTTCTACTACTTGCGGCAATCGTATCCAGCGTCGATCGCGCGACTCAAGACGCTGGCGGAAAAATACCCGCTCTACAGCCGGGCCGATGAGGCCCTGTATGTGCTCGGGCAGAATTATGAAGGTCAGGTCGCGCAAATGCGCGCCCGCGCCACCTGCGTTAAGACCAGTCCTCAGCCGGGCTGCATCGGCGAGCAGCTCAAGGCTAATATGATCGAGGAACTCACCAAGGAAGCCTCTGGCGCGTATTCGCAGATCATTACGCGGTATCCGGTGATGGAACGTGGCGATGACGCCAAGAAGCGCTTGGCCGCTTTGCATCAGCCGATTCCGCGACCGACAAGGGCGGCAGTGGCGCAGAACCGCAAGGAGGAAGAGAGCCGCCGGGAGAGCACGACTCTGACCCAGTTGATGGGGCTCGTGAAAAAGGGTCCAGATGTAGACATGGCTGCGAAGGTGGGCGATCCGACCTTAGTGGATCCCACCCCTGTTGCGGCCAGCAAGGATTCCGGGGCGACCGCCGTGAGGGCGATGGGTCTGGCCGGTGGTGATCACAGCGTGAGTATCGAGACGGTAAAGGCTGGAACTCCTCCCGGTGAAAACCAACCCGCTCCCCGATCCGACGCTCCGGTGGCTCCAGCAAGTGGCGATCCCTTTGCACACCTGAATATCGCGCCCGATCCCAACGAACTCAAGCCACCTGCACCGGCGAACGAACCGAAGCCCAGCGGAGCACCCGATCCCAATGAATTAACCCCAGCCGCGGAGGCGCAAACAGCCGCAACGGGCAATCAACCGTTACCGCCGCCGGTTCAGGTCAACGAGATTCAGCAGGGCCAACCAACTTCCAGCACTCCGGGCGTTGCTAGCGCGGATTCCAGCTCCAGCCTGGCCAGTGATCAGGACATTTCGAGCAGCAAGAAAAAGAAAAAGAAGGGATTGAAGAAAGTCATATCGTTCTAGCTCAGTCCCGCAGACCACGTATCTAATGCCTGCGCTTGGCCGCCGGCGATGCTGGTTGTCCTCATCCCCGCTCACTAGACGCTGACCCCTGGTAACCAAGTAACATCCCGTCGGGTCATTGACTTACGTTGTGGCTCAGGTTACCTTCGCGATATCTCCCCTCATAAGAGGAAAATTTCCTTGGCTCGGAAGATACTGCTCGCCGACGACAGCGTGACCGCCCAGAATATGGGGCGCAAGATCCTCGCGGATGCGGGCTATGAAGTCGTTACGGTCAATAACGGCTCTGCCGCTTTGAAGAAGATAGCCGAATTGAAACCTGACCTCGTGATCCTGGATGTTTACATGCCCGGATACAGCGGCTTGGAGGTCTGCCAGCGGCTCAAGGAATCGCAGGATTCAGCGCGCATCCCTGTGTTGCTGACGGTCGGCAAACTGGAGCCGTTCAAGCCCGAAGAAGCGCACCGCGTCCGCGCCGAAGGTTTCATCGTTAAGCCGTTTGAAGCCAGCGAGTTGCTGGCTGCCTTGTCCAAGCTCGAAGACAAAGTAGTGCCCCGGGCCGAACCCTCCAAGCCTGGACGCTTTGCCCGCGCCATCGCTGCCGCCGAGGAGTCCGGGCGCATTAGCCGAAACGAAGGCTCCGGCGAGGACAATGGATGGAAGAGCCGCATTTCCTTCCCTCAAGAAAAGACAGCCCAGGAGAAAGTTGCCGACGACGATACCATCTACAATCCCGTGAATCGCGATCTCCGCACCGTGCTCGATACCGTCGCGCAGAAAGCTGCGGAAAAGCCGGAAGAAAAACTGCCCATGGCGGCCGAAGCAAGCCTAGATCTGACCGCTTTAGCTGCTACCGGTTTGCCTCAGGATGTAACCCCGGAAGAAGTTGCCGCAATTGCCGCTGCAGCTGCGCAGATACACCTCGTCGCCGTAACCGTCCAGGAAGAGCATAGGATGTCGGTAGCGGAAAGTTCCGCCGCACGAGAGCCAGTTGAGGAAGACCGCGCGCACGACGCCGCTGCCGAAATTCAAGCTGGCACGGCGCCTCTCGTGAATGCCGAGGCGCGGGTCGAAGCCGCTACAGAAACGAAAGAGAGCACAGCGTCCGAAACTGGTGCGGCTCAGACAGGTCTTCGACGCGATACTGAAGATAAGTCAAGCGAAGCACAGGATGTTCCCGTCACCATGGCGGCCGCGACTGAATCAATAGCCGCCGCGAACGGCAGCGCAACCCGATGGACGGCAGTTGCGGTCGCGCTGGAAAGCGAAGAGTCCACCATCTCGCTCGAGCAGGAGATGCAGAAGGCGTACTCCGCTTTCGTGGCCGAAGAGACAACTGCTGCTGCAAAGTTAGCAGCGTTGCCTGACACCGCGCCGTCCACAGATTTCCCTGCATCAGCAGAAGCTGGGGCCGAGGCGCCTGCGAGCGGAATTTTGAACTCTGACCCGGCGCCGCAATCTCAGCACGTTATCCCCGCGGAAGCGCCTGCGCCCGAATCACAGTCAGGCACCACGGCAACCGGTTCTTTCGCAGACAGCGCCCCCGCTGGCGGTCCTGAATCAAGCGTGTCCATCCCGCAGCCCGAAGCCGCCTTGCTGGACCCCGAAGTCGCTTCGATGCAACCCCCGGCCGAGTCGTCTCCGGGATTCGCGGAGCCGAACCACGAGCTTGCTTCTGACCCTGTGAGCTCCGCCGAAACTGGGCCTGCTTCGGAGTTGCCGCCCGTGCCCGGTTCCGAACCCGCGATGGCCGAGATGTCACCGTCGAGCAACACCTTTGCGCCGATCGTTCGTAGCGAGCTTTCCGAGGAACACAAAGAAGAGCCTAAAGAAGAATCCGAAACCGTTAAGAGCACTGCGGCCGCTTGGGCAAGCTGGCGCCATATCCGCGATACCAGCGAGGCTAAGCCTGTGCCTGCCGAGCCGGAACACCGCGAATTCAATGCGCCTACAGCACCCGCCGCCATGGCCGTAGCAGCAGGCGCTGAGCAGACCGCGCAGGAAACCGCCCCACCCACCGAAAATCCGTCCGATGTCGCAAGCATCGTAGACAGCGTCCTTGCGGATCTTCGTCCCCGCCTCATGGCAGAGATCACGCGCAAAATGGCCGAGAAAAAGTAAGACCCAGTTCCTCTCTAATCCCACTTTGTTACGCGGCTGCTCGGTCACACTGCTTAGTCCGATCTGCTTAGTCCGATCACATTAAACTTCAAAAGCGCCGTTTTCCGCTCCTGGAATTTCCTCACTTTTTTACCAGCTAGTAACTACTCTTGGTGTTGCAACCATCCTCATAAACTGGGTACCATTCGTGCTATCGCCTCCAGGCCGGAGTTTTGCGCGTCATGAAGGACCAGACTGTCTCGCACTATCGCATTCAGGAAAAACTGGGCGCGGGCGGTATGGGAGTGGTCTATAAGGCCGAAGACATTCGTCTGGGCCGCATGGTCGCATTGAAGTTCCTTCCGGAAAACTCCGCTATCGATGCGCATGCGCTTGAGCGTTTCAAGCGCGAAGCGCGCACTGCTTCTTCCCTCGATCATCCGAACATCTGCACTATCTACGAAATCGACGAAGACCAAGGCCGTCCCTTCATTGCCATGCAACTGCTCGAGGGACAAACCTTAGCCGATCGCATCGGGGATAAGCCGATTCCCTTGGGCACACTGCTCGACTGGGCGTTGCAGATCGCCGACGCTCTGCAGGCGGCGCATGCCAAGGGCATTATGCACCGCGACATTAAGCCCGCCAATGTTTTCATCACTGCGCGAGAGCAGGCGAAGATTCTCGACTTCGGTCTGGCCAAACTTACGTTACCGGATTCGTCCGGTTCGACCGCCCCTACCGTGTCGATGAGCGCTCAGCTCACGCACGTCGGTGCGACCATCGGCACTGTGGCCTACATGTCTCCGGAGCAGGCGCGCGGTGAACCGCTCGACCCACGCACCGATCTTTTCTCCTTCGGCGTGCTCCTCTATGAGATGGCTACGGGCAAGCAGGCCTTTTCCGGGCTCACATGGGCGGTCACGGTCCACGCCATTCTCGGCCAGGCGCCGCTGTCGCTGAACGAGTCCATGCCCGGTCTGCCCCACCGTTTACAGGAGATCATCGACAAAGCACTGGTGAAGAATCGAGATTTGCGCTACCAGAGCGCCGCGGAGATTCACCACGACTTGCTCAAGTTAAAGAAAGATTATGAGTCTGGAAAAAGTCTGAAATCGACTCGCACTGCTGCTATCTGGTCTACCAAGCGAAAACTGCAGCTGATCCTCGCAGCATGCTGCGTCGCGTTGCTCATCGCCGTCGCAGTTTGGTTCCCGCGACTCCTGCACCGCTTCCGCTCGACCGCCGCCGGCATCGCCGCACCCGCCGTGCTCGAGAAGAAGAGCATCGCTGTATTACCGCTGGCGACCATCGCCGACGATCCCAAACTCACCGTCTTCGGAAAAGGCTTGCTGGAAGACGTAGCCGCCAAGCTTTCGCAATTGAGCGCGAGCCACGACTTCGAAGTCATTTCCCCCCGCGCCCTCGAGGATAAGAAAGTCGCCACGCTGGCCGATGCGAAAAAAGAATTCGGCGTCAACCTTGGCCTGGCTGTTTCGCTCAAGCAGGATGGCGACCTGGTTCGCGCTGCCTACAATCTGATCGACACCAACACCGGCAAGAACCTGGCCGGGGACTCAATCACCGCGCCCGTTTCTGATCTATTTACCATCGAAGATAAGCTCACCAGCGGCGTGGCCGACGCCTTGCACGTCTCCCTGCGCCCTGAAGAGCGGCAAGCCCTCGGCGCCCATGACACCACGCTGCCTGAAGCGTATCAATACTTCGTCGAAGGCTTGGGCTACCTTCGACACAATACCCAGCCAGAAACGCTCCACAGCGCCGAAATTGTTTTCAAGCAGGCACTGAAGCTAGATCCGAATTATGGCCCAGCGGAAGCGGGCTTAGGTGAAACCTATTGGTATCTGTTCGACCTGACTAAGCAGAAGCGCTGGATCGAGCCGGCGCAAGGCGCCTGCGCCAAAGCCATCGAATTAGGCAATGCCGGCGCTGAAGGCCACACGTGTCTGGGAACGATTGAAAATGCCACAGGAAAATTCGAGAAAGCGGCCGAACAATTTCAGCAGGCGGTGCAGCTCGACCCCGTGAGCGACCAAGCATATCGACACCTTGCTGAGGCATACCAAAATCTTAACCAGTTCGATAAAGCCGAAGAGACCTACAAGCGCTCGATCAGCGTCCGTCCGGAGTACTGGCGCGGATACAACGCTTTGGGAGTTTTTTACGTCAACCAGGCCGAATATGAAAAAGCCCAGGCAATGTTTGAGAAGGCTGTGTCCCTCAAGCCCGGAAATTATAACGACTACATGAATCTTGGAGCAGTGCTGCTCTATGAAGGGAAGGACGACGAGGCAACCCGGGTGCTGGAGAAATCCATTTCCATTCGCCCATCGCGGTTCGCCTATGAGAACTTGGCTATCGGATATTTACGCCTGCGCAATTTTGATCAGGCTGCGCGTACCACCAGGGAGGCTTTGCGGCTAGACGACAGCGATTACCAGACCTGGGGAAATCTCGGCGATTGCTATTACTACGGCGGCCACGAGTCAGATGCAGTCAAATCGTACAATCAGGCGATCTCCCTGGCCGAGCAGAAGCTTAACATCAATCCACGGGATTCGGATGTTCTGAACGATTTGGCTTGGTATTGGGCGGTGCTTGGAGACCGCAGACGGGCGCTGGATTATCTCGACCGCTCTCTGGTTGGCAAGAACGACAAAGAGTTGCTTTTTCAGGCAGCGCTGGTGTACAACCAGTTGCACGAAACCGGGACCGCCTTGGAGTGGTTGAGCAAGGCACTGGCGGCGGGGTATTCGAAGTCGGTGATCAGCAAGGCTCCGAACCTGGATAACCTGCACGACAACCCCCGTTACCTGGCTTTGATGCAACAGAAGTAAAAAATCTAAAAGTCAAATGAAATTGATAGGAGATTCCAAATGCCCACACCATCAGTGGATGTAGTTACCGGGCACGTGACCAACCCACCAATCGACGACGACCAGCCCTTTGTCTGGACGTGCAGCGAGAACACCGGCACCATTACGGTAACCGCTCAAAACATGCCGGGGGGGAAGCCGTGGTTTACCCCCAGCCCCATTTCCTTCACGGCTCCGGGCCCAAGCGCTCAGGTAACCCCCAAGGGAGTGAGCCCCCTGGGGGGATGGTCTTACACCGCTAACGTGAACACCGACAATACGCACATTGTTGTTAATTCGGGAAAGCCATCAGCGAAGGCCAGCTAGGGCAAGCTGTTTTCAGAAGCGGGACAACCTGTCTTGATTGTCATCCTGAGGCCGCCGCTGTTGCGGCCGAAGGACCTTTGCAAGCCTACGTGCGGCGACGGTGCACGTGTATTGCAAAGAAGACTGAATAGATACCTCGCGGCGAAAACGCCGCCCAGACTGGTGACGATTCTCAACAATCCACTTTGCCGTACAATGATTTTTCAGCGAACGGCAACTACCCTCTTAACTTCGTGTCTCAGTCCAAGGGTGCACTCCAGTGTTGCTCTTCTCCGGCTCGTCGAGGGGGGGTCCAATAAGCAACGCTTTTGATTCCGTGGCGGTCAAAGATTTTTATTGTGTGTTCGCGGAAGCGTGCTTGCAGGTCGAGCAATTTTCCTGGAGCTGCATGGTAAACGCGGAGTTCGTAGACGCCTGTCGTGGCTTGCGTAGGATTGGAGTTGTCTTGCTGAGAAGCGGCCCAAACTGATGGCGGAAGCAATATTGCCGCAGGAAGCGCCTGGAGTACTGCGCGTCTTTTCACGGCACGCATTCTAACAGAAGTTTGAGTCGGGGATGCGCGCGCAAGCAACCGCCGCCACTTTGCGAAGGAGTCTTACATGCATATGCGCCTTGTCCTTGCGGTCTCGGTGATGTCGTTCTTTTTGGTCGGGAATACCCCGCTGCATGCATCGGCAATCGATGCCACTCTGTCCACCAACTACGTTTTGCAGGGAAATACCAGTGTAAATTGGATTGTGTGCGGCACTCTTCCGGGCTCAGGCGGCTGCTATGGAGGCGGGACGCTAGGGCCATTCGGCAGGATTGGTGCAATGATTGAGGGCAATCCGAGTCAGAATCTCACGACGGGGAGCGTTACCCGTTACATCTATGTTCTCGACGTCGCCTACGGGTCTGGCCGCAATGAGGTTGCGCTATACGTTTATAAGAAAGTCGATGTAATAAGTGGGAGCAGTGACCGTCCATCCGCTTCACTGTTTAAGACAATTACCCTCCCTCTCACGGGAGGTAGTCTGACAAGAGCTTCGATGGCAGCGACTGCAAAATTCCGATACATAGGAACGAATCAGGATCCGCTACCGGTTCAAGTGCAAAAGGGCAATTTGGCATTCACACAAACTCAAGGGGCCGGCAGCCCATACAACGTAAACTCGATTACGGCTGACCAGTACGGATTTGTAACTGTCCAATGGCCTAAGGGAACTGGTTTTGTTGTGTTCGACAGCAATGGAGTGCCGCAATCGGAGGGAGGCGGAAACTGGTTCATGCTCAATACCTCGATAGCAACTCTTCCATCTACAGTGCAGTGAGCAGGAGCAAGCACAAACCCGATTTTAGGTGTGTGGATTGGATGCAGCAAATCGACGAGTGTCGAAATCGCATTATAAAAGGGCGCCCCTCTTGGAGTAGGTTGTCATCATTGCGTATGACCACCTACGAAAGGAGCACCCTCAATGAACAGTGAAAAGTATATTGGGCTCGACGTTCATCAAGCAACGATCTGCGTAGCGGTGATGGATGCTAAGGGCAAGGTAGTTATGGAATCCATCCTGGAAACCAAAGC
>Ga0185299_10001243_pt1 | contig 52229 bp, 36 predicted proteins | sample PaiPotPPA55metaG_FD_128002 | JGI IMG/M metagenome (GOLD analysis project Ga0185299, IMG submission 128002) | Iron sulfur acid spring bacterial and archeal communities from Banff, Canada, to study Microbial Dark Matter (Phase II) - Paint Pots PPA... ... | reverse complement strand
AACAACGTTGTCGTTGGTGCCAGTGCCCTCCAGACCGATGCCAAAGTTGTTCAACTGGGCCAAGTAACCATTTCCGCTTAACCGGTTCGCACGGAGCCGGCTGTGGCTGGCGCCACCGTACAGTCATATCCCACCACACGGTTGAGTTCTACTTCCGTTTCGTATGGAAATGTTGTCTGTAATGCTGTGCGCAGAGCCGCCACCGACCAGAATGCCGGACATACAATTGTTGGCGGTCGTTACGCCCGTCACCGTGAGGCTGCTGCTGTTGAGCGAGAAGATACCGGGGCCCCGAAACTGTTGAACTACGCCAGGGCCATGGACCGCGGCGTTCGGTTGGCCGTTCAAATCAATCCCATCCTCCACGGCCGGCGGTGCAAGAGTCGTCGGGCCGCCGCTACAGGTCGTTTGCGGGTCCGCAAGTCCCATCATGGTGAAGCCGTTCAAATCTAGCGTCAAGCCAGAGCCGCCAAACGCGATGCAGGGCGCACCGATGACGGTGCAGGTCACATCACCGACGAGTTTGCTGTTTTCGGTGATGGTGAGTGTCGAACTGATGGTTCCACTTATGTCCATTGCGTGGCCGCTTCCGACGGACACAAGGACTACGATGGAAAGCAATGCAAACGATTTCAGTATCCGCATTCGTGGCATAGTAGCCTTCCTTTCCAAGCAAGAATTCGGGATGCTAATTCGGTCGCGCGCGCCCTGATTTTTTCGCCCTATTAAAAAAGGGCCCAGGAACCGCCAATTGCCTTAAACCCATCCCTCGTTCGCCTCACGTCTAATCGCTGAAAGATTCCAGTTACTCACGTGCACCGCCTTTTATGGAAACTGGTACTGGCTGATGTTGCAGAAGCAGAATTCGTCACGGCTGCCGTTAGCTAGTTGATGGAGTCTGTCCACCATGTGGTTATGACCACCTGCGAAGGCTTGATAAATCCCGGTCGCTTCCAATATGGTTAACTCAAAAGTTCCTTCCAAAAACGTCCCACCCGTCCCATCAGGGAAAGGCACGAAACCGTTGAAGCCCGGAGGTGCTCCGGCAGGGGCGGGGAGAAAGCGCATGGCAATCGCGCCTCCGGGAAGATCGTAGGCACGATGACCTGCACCCACGTAAAACGTGCCGATCGCCTTCCCTTCGTGGTTATCGTCATTATTGCTGTCCGAAATTCCGAAAACGGCGTAGATTTGCGTTTTAGAGAACGAACCGCTACTGAGGTTCACGGTGGTTAAGCCGAGGTTTGATGCTGGTCCCTGACCCGCAGGCACGGGCTGATAGACGCCCTTCAGTAGAACGATGAACGGATTGCTGGGCGCATCCGTGTCCTCGGCTAGCATCCGTCCAGGCGATGCAAGGAGTGCTCCCAATGCCCCGCCGATGAAGGTTCTTCTGTGTGCGTGGATAGGTTGATGTCCGTTAGCGGACTCGGTTTGGTTAATCAAGGCTTGCTTGGTGATCATTGAGCGTGTCCTTTCGTTTGTTTTGAGCCGGGTTTTCCATTTTTAGCCCGGCGGCTATCGCCCAATCAATTGGACGTCCACCAAAGCGGGAGGCCGCCCCCAATGCTGAGGATGCAATAGCAACTTTCGTAGGCCGGTCCATTCGCCGGATTGCCTGGGGTACCGCCTGCCAGGGAATCATAACGATCCACCATGTGGTTATGACCACCCTGATACTCTGAATAGACTCCGTTTGCTACGAGGATCGTCAGGTCCCAGGTCTCCTGGTAATACAATCCACCGTGCCCGTCGGGTACGGGATTCATATCCCAGGCCCCAGCCGTGAACTGCATGAGCATCACGCCTCCGGGGAGATCGTAGGCAATTAGAGCCGAGGTGACTTGCGCGTACACCTTACCGATGATGGTGTTCTGAGTGGAGCTGCCGGGACGGCTGCTAACGGAGTGGATGTCGTTGACAATCCAGGTACCGTCGTTCAAGTTGACTCCGAGCAGGCCGAGGTTGGGAGCGCTAACGACGGGCACCCAGTTCCCTTTCAACAGGAGCACAATGGGGTCGTTGGGCGCAGGCTTTCCCTGGGCCATTGCCTGACCGGATGTAGCCAGCACGGCGGCCAGCGCTACGCCGAACCAGGCCAAGCGAATCGGGTTCTGAGTTTTGAGCACAGAATGTATCTTCTCCTTGGTGGTGATGTATTCAGACCTAACCTAACTTTGCCTTCGGTGCGGATCGGAATGTAGCAGCTTTACCGGGAATTTCCATTTTGGCTTCACAGCTTTCAGCAGTATGGCTCGCTGTAGAACCGGACCTGTCTGGTCAGCAATCGTGGAATCCTCCCCGGCGGTTGCAAGCGAAAGCAAATATTGCGAGCCACGGCCGTCCGAACCCGATTGGAAACCTGGGTGCGTGTCGAGCATGTATTGCCACTTTCGTGTATTGGGAACAAGGCGTCAAGAATCCTTGTGGTGGTTTTTTGGTTACCGCGCAAGTTACTGAACCCGATAGACCTCATGCCGCCGGTTACCGCGCTGCTGCGCTCCTTAAGGCTCGAAGCGTGATAAACTTGATCTGCTCCTAGGCTTGGTTTTGATGCATGCGTCATCCAATTCAAACCGCATCATCAGGTTTGGCGTGTTCGAAGTCGACCTGCAGGAAGCTGAGTTGCGCCAGTCGGGCTTGCGGCAAAAGTTGAGTCCGCAAGCATTCGAGGTGTTGCGGGCGATGCTAGAACGTCCCAGCGAGCTCATCACCCGAGAAGAGCTGCGAGAGCGTTTGTGGCCCGGAAATACAACGGTCGACTACGAACTCGGGTTGAAGAAGTGCATCAACCGGATTCGCGAGGTGCTGGGCGATTCTTCAGATCATCCTCGCTTCGTTGAGACGGTACCGCGGCGCGGGTATCGGTTCGTTGCGTCCATTCAGGAACATGAGCCGTTCGCATCGGGAAATGGATCCGCGGCAGAGAAAATTTCAACCCCGCCAGTTGATACACAAAACGATCGCGACCCCCAGCCGGGCAGAACCGCGAAGCGGCCAACGAAAGTCTTGCTAGCAGGCGTTTTGGTTGCGGTAATAGCGCTGGTTTCAACCTGGCTGCTCAGAGGGTATGGCCGTAATGGATCGAATGCGCACACTGTATCGTCAGCGCCGGTCATGCTGCTCCCGTTGACCATTGAGGGCGATCAGAGGCTGCCGGCGCTTTCCCCCGATGGCAGCCGGGTCGTGTTCCTCCGCTCGGCCCGGCTACGAACTGAGTCAGGACTCTATGCGGCGGTGGTCGGCTCCCAGAGTTCGGTCAGACTGACGCAAAGTGGTGAGCCTGCACTTCTCAACGAGGTGAAGACTCCAGCAGTAGATGACCCCTACTCTCCCGCATGGTCTCCAGACGGCCGTGAGGTGGCTTTCCTTCGCGATCGAGGCGACAAATTTCTGATTGAGACAGTACCAGCGTTGGGCGGCGCTGAGAGAAGTATTTATGCTGGGCCGCGCTCGCCGCTCAACTACGAGACGGGAAAAGGGGGACTGTCTTTCTCGCCCGACGGTAAACTCCTCGCGTTTGCCGAGTGGAACGCGGCGATACAGAGAAGTTCTATCAAGGTGCTATCGCTGCGGGATTCCAGCACGCGAGTCCTCACGTCGCCTCCGCCTGCCTGCCACGACCGGCGGCCGGCTTTCAGCCCGGGCGGCGACAAATTGGCTTTCATCAGGTCGTCGGGACCGACTTATGTCGAGGAGCTTTTTGTAATTTCCGTAGCGGGCGGCGAGCCGCAACAACTAACTTTCGATCACAAGCAGATCTTCGGACCGCCCGCTTGGACCCAAACTGACCAAATCGTTTTTTCTTCCAGCCGCGGGGGATTGCCAGCGATTTGGCGCGTGCCGGCGTCAGGCGGCATTCCCCAACGGGTTCCGGAAGCCGGCCCTGTTGCGTGGTACCCTTCGCTTTCACAATCCGGAAACGAGCTTGCTTATGAGTATGTCGACCAAGAGCAAAACCTGTGGCGCCTCGAGTTAAACGGCCGGATTCACGCCGGGGCGTCGGCTTCGATTCTAGTCTCCTCAGCGAAGACCCAGAACCTGCAGCCGCAGTTTTCGCCTGACGGCTACAAGATCGCGTTCCAAAGCTCGCGGTCCGGCTATCCAGAGGTGTGGATCTGTAACAGCGACGGCTCCCATCCAGTGCAAGTCACAGATTTGCGCGGCTTTGCAGGAAGCCCGCGGTTCTCACCCGATGGCCGCTATCTCGCATTTGACTATCGTTCGCAGTATCGCGGTGACGTTTACGTTGTCGAAACGGGGGACGGCCATCCACATCCCGTCGTTGCTTTTCCTGACGCCGACAGTTTTCTGCCGAGCTGGTCGCGAGACGGGCGCTCGATCTACTTCACTTCGAATCGCGGAGAAAAGGGTTATCAGATTTGGAAACAGTCTGTTAAGGACGGGGCTGCGGACGGCCCGCCGACCCAGGTGACGCGAGACGGAGGCTTCGGAGCAATCGAGACCGTAGACGGAAAAATGCTGCTTTATACGAAGCGATCGAGCCAAGGGATCTGGGGAATGCCGCCCAACGGGGATACCGAAACCCAAATCTGGGGTGGGCCTGGGCCGGACAACTGGAGCAATTGGGCTGTGACGAAGAGCGGTATTTACTTCCTTGCCCCAGATACTGGCGGGCCTCCGAAGATCGAATATCTCGACTTCGAGACCAAGCGGTTATCGCAAATAGGAAGGCTTGACAAGCCCTCTTTTTATGGCCTGGCCGTATCACCAGACGGGGGCACGCTTCTGTACTCGCAATGGGACCGTAACGAGCATCAAATTCTGGTGATGGAACATTTCCACTGATCGGCGCACCACAGGTGCGGCGAGGTCTACCGCGCGCGGGACACCAAGCTGAAACGGCTTCCGAGGATCCTGGCACCTCACCTGATTTTGTCGGCCCACTAAAAAAGGGACCATTCTACGTCCGGCCCTTTCCCGCCGGTCCTGGGCGCTGGAAGGTGTCGGCGGGGCGAGGGCTCAGCCGGGAGCCACGTTAGCGCCGCGATGGCAAAGACCTGTTTTTTGTGGAGCCGGAGTCCCGCAGCGGTTGACGAGCGTTACGGTTCAATCCTCCTCAGTCCTCCACAAGCGTTTCGGGTGCTCGAATTGCTGGCCAGTCATCCGGGCCAGCTTGTTTCACGCGAGGAGATCCAGAAGCAAGTTTGGACCGGCGGCACCTTTGTCGATTTTGAGCATGGCATCAACAAGTCGATCCGGCAGATCCGGTACGCTCTACGCGACGATGCCGACGCCCCGAAGTTCATCGAGACTCTTCCGCGCCGAGGCTACCGATTTATTGCGGAACTGACGGTATCGGCGGATGCTCAGGATTCTCCGGCGAGCGAAATCGCGATACCAGTCCGGCAGGACGGCGAAGCAGCCGCCGGCCTCGGCCTGCCGTCCAGCGCAACGCCCGCAAAGAAGGTCCGTTTTTGGTCAGCCTGCGCCATCGCGCTTGCCGGTTTAACGGTCGTCGCCTGGCGGGTGGCCTCGCGGCCTCGCTTTCCCACAGAGCCGGTTTGGAACGTCGAGCCTCTCACGACGTTTCCGGGCGCCGAAGTCTTTCCCGCCTTCTCCCCTGACGCCAAGAAGGTCGTTTTTGTCTGGACCGGCGATCCTCCCGTCCACCCTGACATTTATGTGAAAACCATAGGCCAGAGCGATGTGACCCGGCTCACAGACGATGAAGCGACTGAGTGCTATCCGGCATGGTCCCCCGATGGAAAATGGATCGCGTTCGAGCACTGCAATCCGGGCGGTATCGAAGGATATATCGCGACTACCGCTTCAGTCAACGTCATTCCCGCCAAGGGAGGCGAGAAGCGAAAGGCAGGCGAAGTGCGCACCCCGACAGACCGCTACCTGCCCCAGCTTGCATGGACCCCGGATAGCCAATGGCTGATTCTGCGAAACCGTGAGCCTGCTTCCGATCGTGTTGGGCTATTCCTTCTGTCTCCGTTCACTGGCCAACAGCGACAGATTACATCTCCACCGGCCGCCAATTGGGACGATGCCACGCCTGCGGTCTCGCCAGACGGGCGATTTCTGGCTTTCACTAGAAGCGCGAGTCCTCAAGTCCGGGATGTTTATCTCCTTCCCTTAGCTGGCGACTACACCGCAGCCGCAGCTCCCCGACGACTCACCAGTGCGCGAGAGGACATCACCGGTATTTTTTGGGTCGAGGGCGGAAAAGAGTTGTTGTACTTTTCGCGCGGGCCCACTCCCTTCCTCTGGCAGATCGGTTCCCTAAAAGGTGGCACGCCGCATCGGCTTCCTGCGCCGGATACATTTTCCAATCACCTGAACGCCTCGCCGGATGGACGACTCCTTGTCTATACGAACGGCTATAGCGACACAGACGTCTGGCGGATTGCGGTGCCTGGCGCTTCCATCTCCGCCGCCGCAAGACTGATTTCTTCCACTCGCAGCGATCTGGCTCCTGCGTCCTCTCCCGATGGAGCCAAAATCGTGTTCGCGTCCGACAGGACCGGCGCCATGGAGATCTGGGCCAGTGCTGCCGACGGATCGGCGCCTGTTCAGCTCACGCATTATGGAGCCGAGTCCGGTTCTCCACGCTGGTCTCCGGACGGTACCGCAATCGCATTCGATGCCACCATCCAAGGCAACGCGGACATTTACGTCATATCCTCAACTGGTGGCGAGCCGCGCCGCTTGACTACGGATGCGACCGACGAGCGCGTGCCCACATGGTCGCGCGATGGCAAGACGATCTATTTCACTTCCAATCGCACCGGACGCTTGGAGATCTGGAAGACACCCGCCGAGGGAGGACAGGCCACACAGGTTACACACAACGGCGGCTTTATGGGTTTTGAATCGGCGGATGGAAAATATTTTTACTACGCGCGGCGTTCTATCCGGCCGTACTCTGTCTATCGGCTGCCTCTTGCGGGAGGCGAAGAAAAAAGAGTCATCGAAACGATCAAGGGCTGGCTAACCTTCGCCGTGGTTCCCGATGGCATTTACTTCGTGCCGGACTCTGCGCCACACACGCTTCATTTCTACGACTTCGCCACGGAGCAAAATCGCGTCCTGGGGGATTTGGCTAAGGACATTGGCATGGGTTTTTCGTTTTCTCCGGACCGCAAGTCGCTTCTGGTTGCCCCGACTGAGTTTCGGAACGGGGATCTGTTCCTGGCTTCTCGAGGGGCTATGCGGTGAGCGGAGCGAACCGCTAAGCGTCGAAATTTCGACGCTGGCGGGCTACCGAAAAATACATTCAACAATACGCGTGGGACTTCGATCCGGTCAATGTATGGTTGCCGGCACAGCCTCACATATTGATCGCGGCTCCGCGCGGCAGTGCCGCTTGCTCGAACACCTAGCCAAAGCACCGGTCGGGGCCTCAGGAACGGCGATGAATAGCGCGATGTCGGCCAAAGCGAATCAACCGACCACTGGCCGATCCAATTACCTGGATGCAAACAACGCGCTCCACTGCCGCAGAAGCGCAGACGTTCAGGATTAGTTTAATTTCCTTCTCAACACCGTCCTATTCGTCGTCTGCCTCTTTACCGAAGAACACGCCATTGCCCTCGCGACCAATGATCGCACCGATATTCCGCGCCGGATTAGGGTCTTCGGAATCAAAGAAGAATCCGTTTTGCTCGGAAGACCATTTGATGGTGGACCCTGTCTCGATGAAATCCCCGGAGAAATTCTGCATTTCATTGACGACTTTCGCTCGACTGATCTCGCCGCTCCACTCTACATCGAACGACACTGTCGCCGGTACAGGAGCTATTGGCGGTATCGGAGGGTTACTCAACCCGTGTCCATTCGTCAAGTTATTTGCAAGATCATGAAAGTCTGGGATGGCAAGATCTGCGATGTGGAAAGACGCCCTCGCACTGTCCAGATTGACCTCCAAGTTGTCGGGGTCAATCGGAATGGTCCAAAACAATCCATTAGCGGCAATCGGCGGAGAGTAGTCGTGGATCTGCTGGGTTACGTTTGCCTGTCCGACCGGACCAGTGTAAATATCCAATCATATGAACCCGAACGTTCCGTGATGCTGCTCGCCGTCTTGGCCAATGAATATGCCTTTCAGGAAGCCAAGATCCGCCTGAAATGCGAGTGCCGGAAAGCCCTTGCCCGTACCTGCGCCACGAATGCGGTTCAGTCCCACGAAACCTTTAAAATCCGTTATTTGCGACGGCTCGGTAAGATTCTGCAATGGCGTTCCGGTTGGGACGACCGGGAAATGGTGGATGAAGATGCCTAGCGGGGAAACGCCACCCGGAATGGGCTTCGGTAACACGTTCTTGCCATTTCCGCGACCCTCGTCGTCGGGCGCGGCCTGGGTCAGTCCGCGAATGCAAAGCCCTGATATGCCGAGACCCGCCATGCTGGCCGCGTTCCGCAAAAAACTGCGGCGCGGCGTAACGGAGTCTGCGGTGTGGAAATCACGAAGGTGCTGGGATATTCTCTTGCTTAGGAGACCGTCCCCAGATACAACCAGTCGTCGTTTGTTCATTTTATTCTCCTTTTAGGGTCTCCGGTCCTTGAATTCGCATCCCGTACGGCTAACCGCATAACGAGCGCGTGCTGCTTCACAAGCACTGTGATATGATAAGCGGCCTAAATGACCTCGGCAATGACCTAAAAGGGTAATAGGCAATCTTGTGAATGCGAATCCCGGCATGCATTGGCGCCTGAGCGGCGAGAGCGAGCTCATTGCCTGGCTGACCGCTTACCCGGCCGTGATGGGGCATGAATTCGTCGGACGCGAGCGGGCACTGGCGGCATGGGGGAAGTTATCGCGGATGCGCTCGTTCTGTGGCGTTGCAGTCGAGTCGGAAGAACCAATCGCAGGACACCGGATCATCGGCTTCGGCGCCAGCGTGTTTGTTTCCGCGGCTTTCGCCGAACGGGAAATTTCCAGACCTCAGCCAGGGCTGATCGCGCGAATCATTTCGAGCGTCGATGTGTGTGACCCGGTTGTCCTGACTGAGGCGGAGCTACGACACCTTAATACTTTTGGCGGCCTCCACTTGGTCATTCTGATGTCACGATGGAGGCGAGGACCTCTCAGCCCGAAACAGATAGCCGAGGTCCAAATGCACCTCGCACAAAGCTTCCTCCATTTCCACAACGGTTATCAACTCGTCCGGTTCCTGGCGGAAGCCACCGACGCGGTCGACATAGAACACTTGAAATCGACTGGAATCTATCGAATTACTTACTTCGGAGACGAAGTCCGGCGGCAGCCTGGCACGATGTGGAATCCGGACCGCGCCTTCGGTGTGGCCGAAAGAGAGGCGGCCGTTTCGGTGTCCGGGTCTATTGCGAGTTTTCTGTTTCATTACAGTGAACCTGTTTTGGGTTTCCACGATTCCCAACAGGAACTCCTGGCTGCGGCTCTGCTGGGTTTAACGGATTCCGAGCTTGCTCAATCGCTCGGCCTGAATCTGGCGGCGGTGAAGAAACGCTGGGCTTCAATATTTGTGCAGGTGGAAGGAGTCAGACCTGACCTCCTGCCTGCACGCGAACCCGGCTCAAGCGGCGAGACGCGCGGACCGCAGAAGCGGCACCGCTTGCTCGCCTACCTGAGAGAACATCCTGAGGAGCTTCGCCCGAACGTGTCGCATCTGCGCAACCGAAGAGAATTCGCGGACAAACATGGGACCATGACTGCCCGCGACTAAGAATCGTGTACTATCCCGCCTGAAGATGGCGTTCGATGGGCGGGAACTAAGCGTCGAAATCTCGACGCTGGCGGATGCCGAGAAATACATTCAACATTTCGTGTGGGACTTCGATACGGTCAACGTATGGTCGCCGGCACAGCCTCCCAGGTTTTGATCGCGTGGAAAAACGGACAGCGCCCCAGTCTGCAGGATTGGAGGACCGAGGACCTGAACGCACTGGAGAATGAGCGGATGGAAGTGCTCGAGAGCGTCGTCGAATCGCTTCAAAAGCAGGACAAACTCTCATCCGATCGGGTCCGCGCGGCGGTGCGGCTGCTCGAACATCTGGCCCAAGCTCCGGCCGCCTCGGCTCAGGACTGAGTTCCGGACGCTTCTTCCACCATGAACGCCCGGCGCGCGCCGGTGCTCACGATCTGCCCGTTGAAACCTGCCTTACCGTTCAAGGTGCACACTGCTTTTCGTTCCACGGGATGATCCAGCTTCACGATCTGGCCCGCGCGTAATTGCAGCAGGTCGCGCAGCCGCATTTACGAGCCCTCCAGCCAGACGTCGACGGTCACCTTGGCCGGGAGCATCAACTGCAAAGTCGTCTCGGCCGAACCGCTTATTTCTGTCTTCTCGCGGCGAACGGGTTGTTCCGCCTGGACGGCGCTCTGAAACAGTTGCGGCGGTACGATTCACCGGAATATCGGCGGCTCTTGGCCGAATCTGTATGACCAGCGTGCCGGGCCAAGCTAGATAGATGCGAGTGGCCCGGGATTGTTTCTTGCTAGAACTGGAGCCGCAGCGAGAGCTGGATCTGCCGGGGACCGCCGTACGGTCCGGCGGTGGTTCCCACCGATGTCGCTGTCGCGCTGCCTACGGTCTGCGTGATTTTGCCAAACGTCGACGTGCTCGACTCGTTGTGGCCGGGGTTAGAGAAATTCGTGTGATTGAAAAGATTGAAGAAGTCCGCACGGAACGTCAGACGGGACCGATCGCCCCATATTGCGAAACTTTTCAACGCCGTGAAGTCGTAGTTCACCAAGCCTGGGCCGTAGTATTGATTTCGCCCGGACGTGCCTACCCGTCCGGTGGGTGGGATCGCCGAAAAGTAGCTGGTGCTGAACGCGGCGTCCGGATTAGTATTGTTCTGGGGCAAGGCTCCCGACCCAATGATATCCGGACGGTCCGCAGTCTGATTGAATCCGCTGAAGTCCGCGGCTGTGTCATAAACAGTGAAAGGCTGCCCGGTCTGAGCGCTGGTGATACCCGAGACTTGCCAACCACCGAAGACTTCCCGGTTGAAAGCATTGTTCCAACCGAGCAGCTTGTGGCCCGGGCCAACCGGTAGATCCACGTTGTATACAACCACTGCCCGCTGCCGGGTGTCGAACGACGACGGGCCTCGATCCAGGTTGATGTGATTGCCGTCGGAGATGACGCTGAGTTCGCCGCTCGAGCCGAAGAATGCCGAGTTGTCGTCGATCGATTTGCTGAGCGTGTAGGAAGCTTGCAGGAAATAGCCGTGCCGCGACTGGTACTTTATGGTGGCTACCATGCCGTTGTAGTTGGAATTGCCAATGTCCTTGCCAACCCCAATGCCGCCGAACGTAGGATAGGGATAGATCTGCACGTTGGGAGCTTGGTTTCCGCGCACGGCCGGATTATTCACGATCACTTGAGGCTGGTTGTAGTCCACAAACAGACCCAACTTGTGGCCGGTGCTCCCCTGGTAATCCAGCTCAAACGAAAGACTGTTACCAAGCTTCCGCTGAATTCCAAAGTTGTATTGGTACACATATGCGCTGCGGATGTTGGGATCTTCTGCGCTGAAGCCCACCAAGCCGACCACTGGTTGGCCGGCCGAATTGAATTTTACCAGCGGAACGTTCTGATTGTAGCCGGTGGCCCAAGGAAACTTTCCGGGTTGCGTGACGCCGGCCGTTTGAGTGGTGCCCAGGTTATAAGGGGCATTCAATCCCATATTGGCGGGAATGTTGTTGAAGATATCGTCATAACCGACCCGGAATCCGGCGCGAATCACTGTATCGTCCTTCCCGAAGAGCTTCTCTGAGAAGCGCGGGGTGTAGGCGAATCCGACGATGGGCGCGAAATTGTTCTTGTCGCTATGGACGCCGCTGTTGCTGAGTGTGAGCGGCGCCTGCGACAAGACTAGCGCAGCGCGCCCGACCTTAGTCGGGTCGATGGTCAGAAGCTGATTGGTCCCCAACAGGACCGGTCCGACGCCTGGAATAAAATTAGTCGCATCGTTGCGTGTTTGGTAAATCGCCGATGGATACTCGTAGCGGATTCCATAGTTGATGGTCAGGTTATCTTTGGCCTTGTATTGATCCTGCCAATATATGTCCCAGGGGAAGCGGTCCCAATAGGCCAGCGTGCTCCCGGTCTTAAACGTCGAACTATTGACCATGCCGGCGGCGAAATCGGCCCAGCTCAGGAAGCTGAACGACCCGCGTTCCGTGCTGTCCAGATAGCGGCGGGCCTGCTCGCGGCGGATATGGTAACCGAAGCGGAAGGAATGCTTGCTGGCTCCAAAGGGTGCGGACCAGGACATGTTGTCGAAGAGTTCAGCGGTATTAGTGATGCGCCCTTGCGGCAGGTTGGTGGTGCTGCCCAGAGGAGCATAGCCACCGCTGATGCTGACTGTGGGCAGGCCGGAATCCTGGATGTTCTTGGTGCCATCGACAACTCCAGCCAATGGCTGTCCGTTAGATTGGAAAATGCTTGCGGCATTCAGGCCGATATCCTGCACCGTAATGAACGTCTGGTTCCGGGAGTAACCCAGGCGAAATTCGTTCAACAGCGTCGGCGAGAAGGTATGGGTCTCGGTGATCACTCCGTTGCGGCTGACAGGAACATTGCCGTTCCCGCCTTCTGTGGGAAGTGCTCCGGGGGTGAATGTGGCGCCCTGATAGTCGGCAAAGCGGCCGGTGAGGTGGTCGCGATCGCTGAAATCGTGATCCACCCGGATCAAGCCGGTGTAATCGAAGGTGGTCGATCCTACATTGGCAACGAAATTGTTCGCGCTGCTGGCATTCGGACTCGGCCAGAACTTCAGGAGCGCCAGTGAAATCGGATCGGTGACCTGAGCGCGCTCGGCGGCGGTGGGAACTCTCGTCGTACTGACGGTGGGCGCCACTTGCCGGAACTCTTCGTAAGACGCGAAGAAGAAGGTCTTGTTGTGCTTGATCGGACCACCGAAGGTGCCGCCAAACTGATTCCGATGGAGCGGCGTCTTGGTGCCGCCCGCTTTGTTGATGAAGAAATCGGTAGCGTCGAGGTCTGAATTTCGCAGGTACTCGAACAACGACCCATGAAAGGCATTGGTGCCGCTCTTGGTCACTACGCTAACCTGCCCGCCCGAGCCGCGTCCGAATTCGGCGGTCGAAACGCTGGTCTGAACCGAGAACTCCTGAACGGCATCGGCAATGCGGAAATTGTTTAGGTTCGAGTTGACCTGGGTATCCATGTTGCTGACGCCGTCCCACAAGTAGATATTGGATTGCGATCGCGCTCCAGCGACATTGAAGCTGAGCACCTGCGTGCCCCCAGCCGTCGGCAGGACTCCGGGTGTAATCAACGCAAGATCCAGCGCCTGGCGGCCGTTTAAGGGCATGTTGGCGATGTTCCGGCTATCCACGACACTGCTCAACGTGCTCTTGTCGTTCTCCAGCAGAGGCGCCACCGCCTCTACCTGGACAGACTCGCTGAGGCTTCCCACTTCAAGCGTTAATTCCAAGTGCGTGATCTGATCCACTTCGACCAGGACTGACGCAACATCGATTTTCTTGAAACCCTGAGCTTCCGCCACCAGCGAGTAAGTCGCCGGCGCGAGTTGCACGAACTGGAATTCGCCATTCGGATTAGTTGTCGTCTCCAGTTTGGCGTTGGTAGACGTGTTGGTCAACGAGACTTTGACGCCCGCCACCAAAGCCCCGGACGCGTCCTTCACGGAACCACCGACGCTTCCCACCGGGGAAGCCGACAGCCAACCAGCGCCTAGCAGACCTAGCACCGTCGCCATGGCAACGGATGTGGATATAGCTTTTCTCATTTGCGTTGAACCCCTTGTACCTTTTTCGACGGAACGGCTACCCTTAGAACCTAGCCGCACCGGGTTATTACATTGTTACAGACCCAGTGACTTGGGCCCAGTATACACCACAATAAGAAACTCTGATATCAAAGAATAAACATGCGTTGAATCAATTTTTTTATAAGACAAGCCTCAGCGCCCGGGAGCCCTACTTGAATCCTGGTACTTCGCTCTGGTATACCTGCGTAGACCATGTGGCAACAAAACTACGCACCACTCCAAGGAAGCCTGGGGCTCTCGGCACTCGTCGCAGCTTTCCCGATTTTCGTATTGTTATAACTTTTGGGGGTGCGCCGCAAGCCGTCCTGGGTGGCAGGCCTCACCGGACTGGCCGCTAGGATTGTGGTTCTGTTCCTCTACCAGATGCCCGTCGTCAACGTGATTGGGGCCGTCACTATGGCGGCTTATACGGATTGTTTCCCATCGGCTGGATCGTAATCTGGGCAGTGATGCTCTATCGGCTGACGGTGGAGACGGGCAAATTCGAGACCATCAAGCACTCGCTACGCAGTCTGACCGGTGATCGGCGGCTGCAAGCGCTGCTGATCGGATTTGCCTTTGGGGCTTTCATGGAGGGCGCCGCGGGATTCGGCACGCCCGTGGCGGTCGCTAGCGCGATGCTCGCGGGGCTGGGCTTCTCGCCTTTCTACGCGGCCGCGATTTGCCTGCTTGCGAATACCGCGCCTGTGGCGTTCGGTTCCATTGCGATTCCCGTCGTGACGCTGGCAGGGGTCACCGGCTTGCCGCTCGATCGGCTGAGCGCCGGAGTCGGCCGCATCTGCGCGCCCATGTCGCTTTTCATACCGGGCTACATCATCCTCGTAGCCTCTGTCCTAACGGCCTCGAATTTGAAACTCGCAGCGCAGATCGTATCACCTCGGTGAGGTCGTCCGCGCTAAGGGGCAAACTGCGGCGCCACGTAGGCGTAAAAGAGAGCAAGAAGCCCCATCACCACCGCCAGGAACACGCTGTGCCGCACGGTAAACCGAAACAGTCTGGTTTCTTCCTCGCGTTTCATGCCGGTAGCGGCTGAGGCCACCGCAATGCTGGTCAGGCTGATCATCTTGCCCATTACCCCTCCGGCGGAATTGGCGGAGGCCATCAGCACGGCATTCATTCCTAGCCGGTTCGCTGTTACTTCCTGCAGGCTGCCGAACAGCGCATTAGCAGAGGTATCGCTTCCGGTGAGGAACACACCCATCCAGCCAAGCAGCGCGCTGAAAAACGGGAAAGCTGCGCCCGTAGCTGCGAACGCCAGCCCTAAAGTGCCGGTGGCTCCAGAATAGTTCATCACGAATGCCAAAGCCAACACTGCGGCCAGCGTGAGTTCCGCCAGCATCAGTTGCTTGCACGTATTCAAGAAGGCTTTGAGGAATTGACGCCCGCTCATACCCACCAACGGAGCGGCGAACAGAGCCGCGAAGAGGCACGATGTCCCGGCCGCCGACAGCCAGTTCAGGTTAAAGGCTGCCGCGTAGGGCGAAGCGGCGGCCACTACGGGCGGCACACGCTGAACTTCGTTGTGCAGCCAGGGCCAGGGAATCACTACGCTAAGCGAGTTTAACTGCGTCTGAAGCGGCTTCCAAGTCCACAACAGCACGAAGATCACCAATAAGATGTACGGGCCCCAGGCCACGAGCAGTTCGCGGGCCGGATAGTGCGACTCGGCGACCGTAGATTGAGTCACATGTTCTTCGGCGAGCGCAAAAGAATCGTGAGGCTTCCAGAAACTCAACAAAATCACCAGTCCAAGCATGGCGGCGATCGAGGCCAAAATGGCGGTCAATTGAGGGCCGACGTAATTCGAGATCAGGAACTGAATTACTCCGAAAGCACCGCCGCAAACCGCGGCTGCCGGCAGAACGCCCTTGAGGGCCTTCCACCCCCCCATAATCAGAATCATATAGGCCGGTAGAAACAGAGCCACCGGCGAACACATACGCCCCACGCCAGCGCTGAGGCGGTCCAGGGGCAAGCCGGTGGTTGCCGCAAGCGTCACAATGGGAATTCCGATGGAGCCGAACGCTACCGGGGCCGTGTTCGCCAGCAGGCATAGCCCCGCTGCGTAGAAGGGCGAAAAGCCGAGCCCGGCGAGCATGGTGGCGGCTACGGCAATAGGCGTTCCGAAGCCTGCGCCGCCTTCGACGAACCCACCGAACGCGAAAGCGATGAGCAACACTTGCAAGCGGCGGTCGTCGGTAAAATGGCCGACAGAGTCCTTAATGACTTCAAACTTTCCGCTCTCAAGCGTTACACGATACAGCAAAATAGCGCTAAAAACGATCCATCCGATGGGGAAGAGGCCGTAGGCCGCGCCGTAGCCTACAGCGCCGACCAAATTGCGCAAAGGCATTTGGTACGCAAAAGCTGCCATTAGGACCGCCGCTAGCAGTCCAGACAGAGCCGCCACCCATGCGGGTTTCCGCAGCACGCCCAATAGGACCAGCATGGTCAGGATGGGAACGGAGGCAGCCAGCGTCGAAAGAGGCAGACTGCCCGCGAGGGGAAAATAGTTTTGAGGCCACATAGATGGAGAACAAATTTATCACAGATTCGCAGAACATCCAAGCGACAGTCGAATTCGTGTCAAGGCAAAGTAGATATGTCCCCTCGCTGGCAAAGTAGAAAATGTCCTGTTCCGTTCCGAAGGCATCGATTGTCGCCTCACTTTACGGTCGCTCCTGGCATCGTTGAGCGCGATCGTCTCGCTGGTGGTGCTGTTCCTGGTCTGGAAGCCGAAACAGTTGCACGGACAGCACCTAGGCGACGGCTTCGGTAGAGTATACCGGGGAACGGCTTCCGGCCGGCCAGGTTTTTCTGGCCTGGAGCCCTTATCTGTTGCTAGTGGCTTGTGTGCTGCTGTGGGGTTGGAAGCCGATGGTGGGCAAACTCAATTCCGTATCGATTCCCCTGCAGTGGGCCGGATTGCACAACCAGATTGCGCGGATGCCGCCGGTGACTCCCGCCATCTCGCCGTATCCCGCCATCTTCAACTTCAATTGGTTGTCCGCCTCCGGCACCTCCTGTATGATCGCTACGAGACTGTCGGCTTTGGTATTGCGCGTTTCGCCTCGCCCGTGCTGGAAAATCTTCACCGGCACGATGCGCCAGCTGGCACTTGCGCTGGTGACCATGGCCGCTGTTCTGGCGTTGGCCTATCTGATGAACTATTGCGGCGCGACCGCAACTATTGGACTGGCCTTCGCCGCCACCGGCAAATCGTTCCCGTTTTTCAGCGCGATTCTGGGCTGGCTGGGTGTGTTCCTCACGGGCTCCGATACTTCCGCGAATGCGTTGTTCGGCACCCTTCAGGTGGTGACTGCTTCGAAGCTTGGACTCAATCCGGTTCTGATGGCCTCTTCGAACTCGACGAATCCAAGCTGTTCCGCTTCACTTTAAAGCACAGCATGCGGATGGCCTGCACTACGGGCTTGATCGTTCTGTTCTATGCATATGTGGCGCCGGGGCTGCAGCCGTAGCACAGGCATTCCTGCCTGTGTTTCTATGCGTAGCTGGATGCAGTCGCCCGATTTTTCTCGGCCCGCTCGGCCGTAATCCGTTCCAGATAGCCGCTGGATCGAAAAGCCGCCAGCGGATCCTCGGCCAAGCCACGGGATTGCCGCCAGTCCGCGATCGCTGGTCGCACATCGGTGGAGAAGGCGTCCTTCAGGCAGTTCTCGGCGTCCACTAGCGCGCAACTTTTCTGGTGGACCGCCAGCTTCTCGTGATCCACCAGCGCGGCTTTGGCGTACAACTCTTGCGCCGTGGCTACGGTCTGGATCATGGCTTCGATCTTGCCCTTCAGGTTATGGCTTTGATCGATCATGTACGCGATGTCGGCGCGGCTGCCTGTCTCCCATTCGTACATCGCGATCTCGTGGAAGATGCGGAACACCTGGTAAGGATCGATGGACCCGAGCGTCAGGTCGTCGTCCGCATAGCGGCGATCATTGAAGTGAAAACCTCCCAGCGAGCCCTCGACGAGGAGCCAGGCGACAATCTGCTCGATGTTCTGCGATGAATAATGATGACCAGTGTCCACCAGCACTTTGGCCTGCGGACCAGCGGCCTTAGCCAGGAGCAAAGCCATCCCCCAGTCCGCGATATCGGTGTGATAGAACGCGGGCTCAAACGGCTTGTACTCAACCAGCATGCGCTGATTCGCGCCGAGCTTGGCGTGCACCTGGCGGAGCCCGTCTTCAAACCACGCCCGGCGCTGGCGGATGTTGGCCGTGCCCGGGTAATTGGAGCCGTCGGCGAACCACAACGAGATGTCGCGGCTTTCGAGGCGCCTCGCGATCTCGACGCTTTCAAGGATGTGGTTGAGTGCCGCACGCCGGATATCCGGATCTGGGTTTCCCAGCGAGCCGTGTTTGTAAATCTGATCCTGAAAAACGTTGGGATTGATAGAGCCAGGCCGCACCGAGTATTTTTCCGCAAAGGCTTTGACCTGATCGATGCTGTCGAGTCCGTTTGGAAAATCCCACAGTACGTGCAGCGCGACGCTGGGACAGGCAGCGGTCCAGCGATGGACTTCGCCCGCGTCGCTAAGCTTTTCCTCTATTGTCGTTGCCGCGGCCAGTTGCAGAAACTTGCCGAACCGAGTTCCGGTGTTCGCAAAGCCCCACGATGGCAGCTCGATCCGAAATGAATCGAGCGCCGCCCACACCGCTTTGCTATCTTGAGCTTTCATCTAATTAATTGGAACAAACTGGCTATTGGAACAGTCTGGCACAGGAAGGCTCGGGAGATGGCACAAGGCGCGGGGATGTGCTTGCTCTTCTGGCTGCTGTCGAGTAGCGCGCATGGCCAGGGCCAACGAATTCCCCGGGAGACTGCCCAGGCGACCGCGACCATCCAAGGCATTGTCCGGACTGACACAGGACTAGGGCTCGGGGGCGTCACCGTCATTCTCCAGAATCTTTCGAGTGGCAGGAGCCTCCAAACATCGACGACCGGCGATGGTGTGTATCGCTTCCTCAATCTCGCACCAGGCCGCTATCAGGTGAAAGCCACCCGTGACGGCTTTGAGAGTTTCGCGCAAGGCGAGATCGAGTTAGCGGTGGGCGCTATGCTCCCGCTCGAGTTCACGATGAAGGCGGTCGCCACAAGTCCGGAAGGAGTGCGCACGGTGCCGCGCCAGCCGGGATTAGGCCCAGCGCCTCCAGCGTCGCCTGGCGAACCGGGCACGGCTTCGTCCTATAGCCGCGCGCTCGGAACGCCTCCGCCCGCCGATACCACCGAACGCCGTCCGGTGCTGCCGCTCCCGCCTGACGACCAGGTCTTCAATGTGATTCCGAACCGCTGGAATTATCAGTTTCCGACGGATTATCATCGGTACCCCAACGGAGAAGTGCCTTACGTCAAGAGTCATTGGTATGATCCGTTCAACCGCAATAAACTGAAAGGCGACGAACCGATCATCGGCAACCGTACGTTCCTGAACGTGACGCTCACTAGCGATACGTTCTTTGACGGGCGGCGGCTTCCGGTCCCGAGCGGTCTTGGTTCCCAGAGTGCCGGCAGCCAGGAATTCTTTGGACGCTTCGGCCAGTATTTCATGAGCGAAAATATGGCATTCTCGGTGGCTTTATTTCATGGCGATACGTCGTTCCGGCCAATCGACTGGCAGATCAAGTTTACACCGGAGGTCAACATCAACTATCTTCAGGTCCAGGAAAACGGCGTCGTCAATGTCGACGTTCGCAAAGGAGACACACGCCTGGATGCGCACCTGGGGCTTCAAGAGGCTTTCGTCGAAGCCAAGATCAAGGACTTGAGCAGCAGTTACGATTTCATTTCGGTGCGGGCCGGCATTCAGAGCTTCAATAGCGATTTCCGCGGCTTCATTTTTTCCGACCAGGAGCCGGGTATCCGAATCTTCGGAAACCTGGATTCCAACCGGTATCAGTACAACGCAGCCTACTTCGCAATGCTCGAGAAGGATACCAACAGCGGCCTGAATACATTCGCTTATCGGCACCAGCAGGTCATGATCGCCAACCTGTATCGCCAGGATTTCGTGAAACCCGGCTACACCATCCAGGTGAGCTTTCATTACAACAAGGATGATCCGTCGTTCCAGTTCGATAGCAATAATTTCCTGGCGCGCCCGGCGCCCATCGGGCTGGTGAAGCCGCATGCGATTCGCGCTTACTATTACGGGCTGACGGGCGACGGCCATTTCGGCAAGCTGAACCTTACGCACGCGTTTTACCAGGTGCTCGGGCACGACAGCTTCAACGAGCTGGCCGGACGCCGGGTCGACATCAATGCGCAGATGGCCGCGGCCGAGTTGTCGTTGGATAGAGACTGGCTGCGTTACCGCGTGTCGTTCTTTTATGCATCCGGCGACAAGAATCCTCGCGATGGAACGGCGCGCGGCTTCGACACGATTTTTGACAATCCGAATTTCGCCGGCGGATTTTTCAGCTTCTGGAATCGCGAGGGCATCCGGCTGACGGGCACCGGCGTGGCATTGGAGAACGGCGGGAGCCTGGTGCCCGACCTGCGTACCAGCAAGCTGGAGGGGCAATCGAACTTCGTCAATCCGGGGCTGTTCTTATACAATGCGGGTGTGGACATCGACATTACGCCCAAGCTGCGCGGGTTCGTGAACCTGAACTTGATTCGGTTCGCGGACACTCAGCCGCTGGAGCTGCTATTGTTTCAGAGCCGGATACATGCGGGCGTCGGTGCGGACTCGGGTCTCGGCGTCTCGTACCGGCCACCGCTGTCGGAGAACATCGTCATCACCGGCGGCGTGAACGGCTTCGAGCCATTTCAAGGCTTCCGGGATATCTCCACCAATCGATTTTTGTTCTCACTCTTCGCGAATGTCCGCTTCCGCTTCTAATGAAAATTAGGCACAGCGCAATAATTTTGGGCCTATTCCTTGCGGGCCAGGCGGGCGCCGACTGCATCGCCTGCCACGGCCAGACCGATTCGCCGACCATGCACAACACTGGAACGGTGCACCTGAGCTGCACCGATTGCCACGGTGGAAAAGCCGATATTCAACCCCCCGCGGCCGCGCAGCCCGGCTCCGCAAGTTACGAGCAAGCCAGAAGGCAAGCGCATCCGCAGCCGCGCATTCCCGAGATGTGGCGCTCTTCGGCTAACCCCATCCGCCCCTTCACCAACTGGCTTCAAGAGAGCAAGGAGTACATCCAATTCGTCAATCCCGGCGATCTGCGCGTCGCCGACCGAACCTGCGGATCCAGCGGCTGCCACATGCAAGAAGTCCGCGCCGTGCGCACCAGCATGATGACCCATGGCGCGATGCTCTGGCAGGCGGCCCTCTATAACAACGGGGCTTTCCCGTATAAAGACGCACGCTTCGGCGAAAGCTATTCACCCGACGGCTTGCCCCAGCGCATCAATACGGTTCCGCCGCCGTCGCAGGATCTCATGCGCACCAAGGGCGTGCTCCCGCATCTCGACCCTCTGGGCCGCTGGGAGGTTTCCGAGCCCGGCAACATCCTGCGCGTCTTCGAGCGCGGCGGCGGAGAACGCTCGGAAATCGGCAATCCCAATCCGAACGAGGATCCCGGCCGGCCCGACGACAAGCTGAGCGATCGTGGCCTCGGCACCGAGCTTCGCACCGACCCGGTTTTTCTGGGCTTGCAGAAAACGCGTTTGCTCGATCCGATCCTTTCCCTGCCCGGCACCAACGACCATCCCGGCGACTATCGCGCGAGCGGCTGCACTGCCTGCCACGTCATTTACGCGAATGATCGCTCGTCGATTCACTCCGGTCCCTACGCCGCGTACGGCAATCAAGGGCACAGCGCGCAGATCGATCCCACTATTCCTCGGAATGAACCGGGCCATCCCATCAAGCACGAATTCACGCGCTCCATTCCCACCAGCCAGTGCATCGTTTGCCACATCCATCCCGGCACCAACATGGTGGCGTCTTACCTCGGCTACATCTGGTGGGACAACGAGACTGACGCGGAGCACATGTACCCGCCCAAGCAACACAACCCGAGCGACGATCAGCGCTATCAGAGCTGGGTCGCGAATCCGGAGGCCGCTGCCGCGCGCGGTCTATGGGGCGACCTCAGCTTCCTGGAAAAAATCGGCACGCCCGAGTTCAATGCGCAGCTCAAACACACGCAATTCGCCGACTTTCACGGGCACGGATGGGTCTTCCGCGCCGTTTACAAGCGCGACCGCAAAGGCAACCTGCTGGACGCCGAGAGCCACACCGTCGCGCCCGACGACAAAGACAAATTCCAGAAGGCCGTCCACCTTCGCGATATCCATCTCGAAAAAGGCATGCACTGCGAGGATTGTCACTTCGCGCAGGACAATCATGGCAACGGCAATCTTTATGGGGAGACGCGCAACGCAGTGGAAGTGGATTGTATCGATTGCCACGGCACCATCTCGCAGAATGCCACGCTGCGCACATCGGCCGCGGCTGCACCCCCAGGCGGCACGGACATGTCGCTTTTGCGAACGCCCTCTGGCCAGCGCCGTTTCTACTGGCAAGACGGAAAGCTCTATCAGCGGCCCATGGTCCAGCAAGACCAGGCCCCCTGGGAAGTGGTGCAGGTGATGGACACCATCACGCCCGGCAATCCGCATTACAGCGAGAAGTCACGCGTGGCCAAGACGCTGCTGAAGGACGGCCAGAACTTCAGCAGCGCGTCGACCGGCGAATCGGCGCTGGCCCACGCCAATAGCCGCATGACCTGCTACACCTGCCACTCGTCGTGGACCACCAGTTGCTTCGGCTGCCACCTCCCAATGGTCGCGAACAAAAAGATGCCCATGCTCCATAACGAGGGCCTCACTACGCGCAACTACACCTCCTACAATTTCGAAGTGCTGCGCGACGACATCTATATGCTGGGCGTGGATGGGACGGTCACCAACCATCGTATTGCACCCACGCGGTCCACTTGCGCCGTAGTAGTCAGCTCGCAGAACGCCAATCGCGATTGGCTTTATTATATGCAGCAGACCATTTCAGCCGAGGGCTTCAGCGGCTTCGGCTTCAGCCCGTATTATCCGCATACCGTTCGCGCCACCGAGACCAAAACGTGCACCGACTGCCATGTCTCCCGCGATGGCGACAACAACGCCTGGATGGCCCAACTCCTCATGCAGGGGACAAATCTCGTCAACTTCATGGGCCGCTACGTCTACGTCGCCGAGGGCGCGAAGGGCTTTGACGCGGTTCCCGTCGCCGAGCATGACGATCCCCCGGCGGTCTTCGGCAGCGATCTGTACAAACTGGTCTACTCGGACGACTACGCGAAGCTGGTGAAGCACAACCGTGAGCTAGAAGAGGCCGATCATCACGCGGGCGATGTGCTGGATGTACAAGCACGCGGTGAGTATCTCTACGCCGCGCTCGGCAAGGGCGGCTTCCGCGTCTACGACATCGCCAATATCGACAACAAGAATTTTTCCGAAAAAATGGTCACCGCGCCGGTTTCGCCCTTGGGCCAGCGGTTCTATGTGAAAACTAAGAACGCAACCGCCGTGGGCACTCCATCCACGCTGGCTATAGATCCGCTGCGCACGCGCATCCCGGCCAACGAGGAGCAACCCATCGCGCTGATGTACGGATTTCTGTACGTGACCGATCTCGAAGAAGGGCTCGTGATCATCGGAAACCCGAATCTCAAGAGCAAGAGTCCCGGCGTGCTGACGCTGCTCGACGGCAATCCTGCGAATAATTTCCTGAAGCGCGCGCTGGCTTTCAATCCAAACGGCGTCCTGAACGGCGCGCGGCGGATCACCATCGCCGGCCACTACGCATACATCTTATGCAATCGCGGCCTGGTTGTCGTGAATATCGAGAATCCGCTAGCGCCGAAGGTCGAGTCGGAAATTGGTTTAGTCGAACCGCAGGGCGTGGCAGTCCAGTTTCGTTACGCGTTCGTGGTCGACCGCGAAGGTTTGAAGGTTTTGGACGTGACTTCGCTGGCTCATCCCCGGATTGTTCCCGGCGCGTCGGTGCCCCTGGAAGACGCCCGCAACATCTATGTCGCCCGCACCTACGCCTATGTGGCCGGCGGCAAGCAAGGCCTGGTGATCGTGGATGTTGAGCGGCCCGAGCTTCCCCGCATCGATCAAGTGTTCAAGGCGGAAGGTGAAATCAACGACGCGCATGACGTCAAGCTCGGCATGACCAACGCCAGCGCTTTCGCGTATCTGGCAGACGGAAAAAACGGGCTGCGCATCGTGCAGCTATTCGCTCCCAACGACACGCCGAATTACCTGGGCTTCAGCCCGCGCCCCACGCCGAAGCTGATCGCCACTTATCGCACCAAAGGTCCGGCTCTGGCCGTCTCGAAAGGCATCGATCGCGACCGAGCGGTGGATGAAGACGGCAATCAGCTCGCGGTATTCAACCGCCGCGGTTCCCGCCCGTTCAATCGTCAGGAAATGGAGCGTCTCTACCTTCGCAATGGCCAGCTTTATACAGTGACGAACCCTTAGTTCGGGATAGTAAAGGTCCCGGTCACGCGCTTCTCCTTACTCCAGTCATGATAGCCGTGGCATTCGAAGCAGCGCGCCTCGGCCGCATCGCTCCCGGAATGATGACACGAGCGGCACACCTGAATCCCCGGAATCAGCACGTCCGATGTCTCCTGGCTGGTCGTCACCTTGGCATGGCATGACGTGCACGCCAGCAACTGGTGCGCCTCATGATCGAATTCCGCGTGCGGCAGCCAGCGCGCGGTGATCATCGCTTTGGCAATCTCCGGCAGCGCACCGGATCCGTTCGGATAACTCAGCCTGTGGCACTCCTTGCAGGACTTCCGCCACAACAACAGTTGCGCGTCAACCAATCGCTGCTGGACCCACTCGGCGGCGTTGTGCGCTGGCGGCTGAGGCGGACGGCTGGGCAGCCGCTTGTCCGGCTCGTCCACCAAGGGGATTTCTCGCGGGTGCGCTGCGATGTACTCAGTGAGTCGCTGCACCACGAACTCGTACACCACCCTCGGCTCCTTGTGCGGCGCCGACTCCCGGAACCGCCGGTCGAACTCGAGCGTGTGACAGGCGGCGCAGTCCTTTTCATAGCTAACGGGCTCCGTGCCCGGCGCGCGATGACAGTCGATGCACTTCAACTGGACAGGTCCATGAGGACCCCGCAGATCAGGCTTGAGGTGCACGGCGTGGTTCAATTTCACCGTACCCGGATCGATGCGGCCGGAACGCAAGACGGCGAACTCCGGATGTGTTTGATCGAACCCGCTGATGTTGGCGACAACCGTCGGCGGCACGTTCCGATCCTTGCCTGCTAAGTCGGCGTGGCATTGCGTGCACGCGCGATCGCTGGTGTCTGCCAGGCGCATCACGCCCTTATGCTCGACGTGGCAGTTGGAGCATACCGGCGTGAAGGTCTGCTCGGTATGATGGATCGGACCATCGTGGCAAGCCAGGCAAGCCTGATCACTGGCATTCCGCTGAAAGCTTCCCTGCGAAACATGACAGGCGCTGCACTTCTTGCCAATCAGCGTGTGCGTCCGCGCGATCGTTCCGGCGTTATAAGGCTTAGGACTCCCTCGCAGACCCTGCCATCCCAGCCACGCGACCCCTGCGACTGTGAGCATTACCGACAGAATCCGGCGCCAGCGAGGAATCCCGCGCACCGTTTTGAAGTATTCGAGATTGATCCGCTGCGCCAGCTTTTTGGTAGTGCGCGTTCGTCCCGCCATGCTTTGTCTCAGTAGCGCAACGCCATGACAGCGTGCACGCCGCCCAACACCAGGAGCGCGATTGATAGCGGCACATGCACCAGAAGCCAGCCATGCAGCCAGCGGTAGATGCGGATCTGCCGGCTCAACTGATACTCCTCTTCGCAGATATTTTCCAGATCATCGAGAACGCCATGGACCGGCGCAACCAGAAGCCTTCGGAAGGATTCAAAGACTTCGGCGGCACGCCGAGGATCGGCTAGCTCGGCATTCGGAGCCTCGGGGTCTTCCAGAAACGGCCGTACCTTTCGCAAATAGATTTCGCGGAATCGCACCCGGTCTTCTTGCTCGATCTCGACCAGCGTGGTCACCGCCCCCGCGGACTCAGTGGAAATTTCGCCCGACAGCGGTCCGCAGATGGCGGCTGCAAGTTGATCAGCTTCTTCGCGGAGCTGCGCCCGTACCTGCGGAATCTCTTCATAGATGGTTTCCATCGGAACGCGGGTGGTCATCAGGCTCGGAACATAATGCTGAATAGCCGCTCCCAGCCAGCCGCTCGCGATCACGATGAAGAACAGCATCATCAGAACCAGGGTGAGCGGTCCGCGAAATGCGAACCCGCCGTGAAATAAGATCAGCAACAGGCTCAGCGATCCCAACCAGAGATGCCCGCGCATCCAGGTCTGCGCGCGCCCCAGCCGCCATACCGGAACTTTCTTTCGCGCCCCGAGCAATCCTGCATAGAGCATGAGAGCGTACCCCGCGACACCGAAGGCGAGCCCCATCGCGCTGCCTCCGCGTGGTCCATCCGGCGATCGCACGGCATAGACGATGTACGCAATCGTACTTGCCGCCGCGAGCACGATAGTCGCGATCATCCACGGCCGCTGCTTCCCATCAATCCGCATTCCGCTGGCTAATACCTCCTGGCTTCCGTCTGCTCCGGCTCCCTGAGCCACCGAAAAAACTCGTTCGGCTCCACGCGGTGCGCCGCATCATGCGGGCAGGCGTACACGCAACTCGGCTCGGCATGCTCGGTGCATAGGTCGCACGAAGTTGCCTTCTGCTTCACCACCGCCATCTGCCGGCCCGGTGACATCGGATCGTCCTGCAGCATCGTGAACGGATGCATGTTGATGTTGCCGTACGGACAGTTCTTGGCGCACAGGCCGCAGCCTATGCACCAATTCTCGATCACCACTTCCAGTGAGTTGCGCCGGCGGATGGAGCCCACCGGGCAGCCCACCATGCACAGCGGATCGCGGCATTGACGGCATGAGGTCGCCACGAGGTATTTGTCGAATCGCAATCCTTCGCGGATCAATCGCGTGACGCCGTCGTGAGCATCGGCACAAGCCCTCACGCAGGCGTCGCAGCGCGTGCAGCGCTCCAGGTCGAGCACCAGCAGGCTCTGCGCCTCCATCAGGCCCTGTGCGAGGAAGCTGTCGAGCGGCATGCTGGTTGCAGTCTTGAGACGTTGCCGATTCTGTTCGGTGCGCTCCCGCGCCAGCGCTGCCAGGCTCTCATGAACGTCGGGAAACTGTTCCGTCATCTGGTGGAATTCGTCAGCGTGGATGCGAACCAGTTCCACGTGATCAAGCGCCGTACAAGTGGCCGTTCTTCTTCCTCCACCCAACAGGCCGATCTCGCCGAAATATCCGCCACGGCCGAGGTACGCCAGCACGAGGTCGCCACCGGGATGCGGTTCCGATATCTTTACGAAGCCGAGGCGGACCAGGTAGAAGCTGTCCGCGATGTCGCCCTGGCGGCAGATCGCATCGCCTTTGCTGTAGCGAACCAGCTCAACCTTGTTGCGCAGCACATCGATGAAATCCTGCGTCAACGAGGCGAACATCGGCACAGTGCGCAAATGATCGTCGAGTGCGCGCTGCCGGTACTTCGCGTCCAGCTGCGCCTTGAGCGTCTTGTTGCGCTGGATGATATCCAAAACATTGCGCAACATTTCGAGCATCAAGCAATCGGTGGCGGCTTGTACCGTGGCCGAGCGCGGATACAGACTCATGCAGGTCATTTCGCCGAATAGATCGCCCGGACCTAGCGTGGCTACCGGATTGTCGTAGGGCAGATCCACTGGCGCGTCAATTGGGATACTGCGCCGTTCCTCTTCTTCTTCCCGCCGTTCTTGCTGGCGCCCCATCAAGCGGCTAGTCAACTTGCTCAAGAATCCATTAGCCCCGCCTTCAGTCTTGACGTGAGCCATCGGGGTCGCAAGGAAAACATTCGCCTGTCCCTCGACAATATAGAACGCGGTCGAGCCGTATTCGCCTTCCCGGCAAACGATCTCGCCCTTCTTGAAATGGCGGCGGACGATGGCGTTCTTGTTCAGCTCCAGGAAAGTTCCCGAGACTTTTTGGAAATAGGAAAGCTCCTGGAGCTCTTCGATATCGACCGCTTCGCCGGGCAAGACGGTCTGCACCACGCTCTTGTTGGTCAAGGCGCCGGTAGGGCACGAGACCATGCATTCGCCGCATGAGACGCACGACGAATTGCCCATGGGCAGGTTGTAGTCGAACGCAATACCCGCCATGAAGCCCTTGCCTCTACGCCCAAGAACATCGTTGTGCCGGATCTCATCGCAGCCGCGAATACAGCGATCGCAGAGGATGCAAGCTTCGTGATCCACCGCGATCACCAGCGACGAGTTGTCTTGCCCGCGCGGGGAAAGGCGGCGTGGAAACCGCGGCTGTGTGATCCCTTCCAGGCGTGCCAGCGTCTCCAGTTCGCAATCGTTCGACTGCCGCTCGCGCGCGCAAGGGCTGGGATGATCGGCCATCAGCATCTCGATCAAAGTGCGCCGCGCCCGCTTCACTTTGTCGGAACTGGTGTTGACCACCATGTTGTTTTCGGCCGGCCGGACACACGACGCCGCAAACACACGCGCGCCTACATCCACCACGCACACGCGGCACACGCCCACCGGCGTTTCGTTCTGCTGATGGCACAGCGTCGGTATCGGGATGCCGTTGATGCGCGCTGCATCGAACACCGTGGTGCCGGCGGGTACCGAAACATGCAGACCGTCGATGGTCAGTTGCACTTGACCGTCGCTCACAGCGCCCTCTCGTCGCGCATCGGACAGACGCGTTCCGGACACTTCTTGTCGTAAATATGCGCGGAGGGCCGATGCATGCTCGACATGGCCCTGAACGCGCTGAAGTTCTTCCGCAACGAGTCGTGCGGAAAATGCGTGCCCTGCCGGATGGGCTCGCAGAAGATGGTCGACATCGTGACCGGCTGGACGCGCGGTAAAGGTTCGGCCGACGACATGCCGCTGATCGACGAGCTGACCGACGCGCTGAAGCTGACGTCCATTTGCGGGCTTGGCCAATTCGCGCATGCGCCGCTGACGTCCGTCTTGCAGCATTTCCGCGAAGAAGTCGACGCTCAAACCACGATAGCGCCGGAGCCCAGCATCGACCCAACCGCCGCTAGCGATTTGAAATCCAGCTTTACCTCCACCATCGAGGCCGGCAGATAGCCCGACGAAGGACCGGATGGCGCGAAGGCCTTCAGCTTCCGGCCGTCCACGATCCCGCCGGCGCGGTTGAAAATCGCTTCCGACATCGTTAGGCCCATCGGTATCTCGAAAATTCCTGGACTGCGAACATCCCCGCTGACTCCGACGAACTTCAGACCCGCCGCGCCCCCCTGTCCCTGCGCCTTGTACCAATCCACGCCGTTCATCAAGATCTGTGGCACATTGGCGAAGGTCTCGACATTATTCAGCGCGGTTGGCTTGTTGAACACTCCGTGCGTCACCGGAAACGGCGGCTTGTTGCGAGGCTCGGCGCGCTTGCCTTCGATGGCTTCCATCAGCGCGGTCTCTTCTCCGCAAATGTAACCGCCTGGGCTGACAAAGATTTCAAGACCAAACGTGAGACCCGACCCGAGGACGTTTTCTCCCAGAATGCCCTCTTGATAGCAACGCTCGATCTCTTGATGCAGGATCTTTTCCTGCGGCTCGTACTCGTGCCGTATATAAAGGATGCCCTTCTGCGCGCCTGTCACCAGCCCCGCGAGGATCATGCCCTCGATCACCAGGTGGGGCAGGTTCTGCATGATGAAACGGTCTTTGATGGTGCCCGGCTCGCTCTCGTCGGCGTTGCACACCACATACTTTTCGGGACCAGCGGCCTTCCGAACCGCCTCCCATTTGATCCCGGTGGGAAAACCTCCGCCGCCCAGTCCGCTCAATCCGCTGGCTTTCAACTGCGCGATCACACCGTCCCAGTCGCGCGATGCCACGATCCCCTGCAGCGCACCGTAACGCTCACTATCGTGATACGGATCGGATGCAAGACCATCGGTCTTCTCTGCCGCCGGCATTTCCGGCAGACTGCTGCCTCCCAGCGCGGTCAGCACCAAGACCTCGCACTGCGCGGCTGTTGCACTGCGATAAATATGATCGTTGATCGAAATTGCGGGCGCGCCATCGCACTGGCCAAGACAGGAGACGTCGCCAATGAAAATGTCGCTCTCGCTCATCCCCTGGAAGCGCTGCTTCAATCCGGTTCGCAACGTGTCCGCGCCGCGCAAGTGACAAGACATGTCCGCGCAGACCCTCAACGTGACTTTAGGCGGAGGCTTCAGGTGGAAGTGCGGATAAAAGTCCGCGACACCGTGAATGCGGTACAGAGGGATCTGAGCGCGCTTGGACAGCGCCTCTAACTGCTCGCCCGGCAAATAACCAAATTGATTCTGGATCGATCTCAGATCATCGAAGATCAAACACTATCCCCTTCGTGCAGTCTTCCCCTAGATCGGAACCATCTTGAGGTTTCATTATAGGTGAATTCGGCGATCGCCTCACATCTGTTACGCTACAGGAAACGACACGCTGTCCATGAAAAATGTTTTTATCGCTGCGTGCGGTCTGGCCGCCAATCTCTGGCTGTTTGGCGCTGATGCAACCGAGCCATCGAAATACACCGGGCCGGGCTCGTGCAGTTCGCCGAGCTGTCACGGGGGCGTCCAGGAGCGCAGCGAAACCTCAGTCCTGCAAAACGAATACAGCACTTGGGTAGTGCGCGACAAGCACGCACGCGCGTTTGCCAATTTAACGAATCCTGTGGGGACGCGGATGGCCAATATTATGGGACTGCCGAAGCCCGACACTGAGGCGCGCTGTCTTGCCTGCCATGCGCTGAATGCTCCCGTGGACCAGCGCGCCCGCACCTTCGATCTCACCGACGGCGTCGGTTGCGAGAATTGCCACGGGCCCGCCTCTGCCTGGCTCGGTCCTCATACAACGCGCAATTGGAATTACGAGAAGTCGCTCGAACTCGGGATGTATAACACGCGCGACCTCATCCAGCGCAGTGAGCGGTGCCTCTCGTGTCACCTCGGTAACTCGGAGAAAACGGTGGACCACGAATTGAATGCGGCCGGTCATCCGGATCTCTATTTCGAACTGGATTCTTTCATGTCCGTCATGCCGCCGCATTGGAAGGAAGTGGACAAGTATCCCTGGCTGGGAGTGCGGTCTCTGAGTGTCGGACAAGCGGTGCAATTGCGTGAGCAGCTCAAGCGCGTCGCGCGCGAATCCTCCAACGGCGTCTGGCCTGAATATGCCGAACTGGATTGCTTCGCCTGTCACCACAGCCTGACCGCGACCAAAGATAGCTGGCGGCAGGAGCGAGGCTACGCGGGACGGCGTCCGGGCAACACGCCCTGGAACCTTTCCCGCTACGTGGTGTTGCGTCACGTGGTTGAGGAGGCTGATGCGACCGCTGCGCAGCAATTGAAATCCGAAGTCGACAAAGTCTATTCGCTCGTGACCGCACCAGGCTCCGATCGCAAGCAGATTGCGGCCCAGGCTTCGACTGCGGCCGAAGTAGCCGATCGCCTCGCGCGGAGCACGTCGGTGTTGAAATACGATCAGCCGATGACTCTGCGTTTGATGAAAAGCATCTCGAGCGACGCGGACTTCATCGCCGAACAAGGCGAGCGCTCCGCCGAACAGGCTACCATGGCGCTCGATTCTCTGTTCATCGCCTACACTAAGAACGGGACCCTCGCAAACGACCAGCAGATTCGGGCCGCCATCCACGGGCTGTTCCAACAGTTGGAAGATCCGTCCGCTTACAATGGCTTCAGATTCGCTCGTGAAATGAAAAATCTCAACTCGCTGCTGCAATGAAATTCGGATTTCTCCTACTCGCCGCGTTCGGCGTCATCTTACTTTTCTCGGTTCCATCCCCGGCGCAAGATGATCCGCCTCCCATCTTGACCGCGGCCGACGTGCAGTCGGTTGTACAGAATGCCGCCGCATCGGTGAATGTTCCCATGGTCATCGCGGTGACGGACCGGCAGGGAAACATCCTGGCTGTGTTCCAAAAACCGGGCGCTCCGTCAACAGCGCCCGCGAACTTCGGCATCCAGGCCGATTCGAATGAAGTCGCCGTCGCTCTAGCGCGCACCGCGAGCTTTTTCAGCAACAGCCAGGCGCCTTTATCCTCGCGCACGGTCCGATTCATCAGCGGCATTCATTTCCCGCCGGGGATCCCTTTCACCGAAAACGCCCCGTTGTATGGCATTGAGAATACCAATCGCGGCTGTCCGTTCAATACGAATTTTATTCCCGGCCAGGAGGTGCCGCCGGCACTATCGATCGACGGCTCACAACCCGGGCTAGGAATCCTGACGGGCAAGGCCGATCTCAACGACAGCGACCCGGCCGCCGTGAATCCCGGTGGAGTTCCGCTGTTCAAGCAAGGAGCTTTAGTCGGCGGTGTGGGTGTCGCGGGCGTGGACCCGGACGTAGCGGAGTTCGCGGCAGTTTCCGGCGAAGCTGGCTTTGGTCCCGTGGTGGCCGATCCCGGCGTCGTCATCATCAATGGAATTGCATTGCCGTTCGTCAATCAAACCACGCCGCCAGCAGGATTCCGCCCGGGAACAACCGACGGCATTTATGTTGTTGGCCCGCTGGACAGCCCTGGCCCGGCTCCGGAAGGTGACCTGGTCGCGCCCCAGGACGGTCCTCTCGGCGGCCTGAGCAGCGATGATGTCCGCGGCATCGTGAATGCCGTGGTGGCGGAGGGCAAACTGACTCGCGCCGTCATCCGTTTGCCGCTGGGCTCGCGCGCTCGCTTTGTCATCGCCGTGGCCGATCTCGATGGCCAGCTTCTGGCACTCCATCGGATGCCGGATGCCACCGTCTTCAGCATCGACGTCGCGGTCGCCAAGGCGCGCAATGTAATCTTCTTCAGCGGCGCGAATCGCAGCGGCAGCGATCTCCCTGGAGTTCCGATGAACACGGCGGTCACCAACCGTACCATCGGCTTCGGCGCACAGCCTTTTTTTCCGCCCGGTATCGACTATTCGACGCCTGGTCCGTTTTTCGGTCTCTACCAGTTCGATGCCTTGAATCCCTGCACGCAAGGTTCGCAGCCATCTAACCCGTATCAGAACGGCATCGTGTTCTTCCCAGGCAGCCTTCCGCTTTACAGAAATGGCGCGCTGGTTGGCGGACTGGGCGTGAGTGGCGACGGAGTGGACCAGGACGACTTCGTTACCGCCGCTGGCGCCGCGGGTTTTGAAGCCCCTCCATCCATCCGAGCGGATCAGATCTTCGATCAGCGCGTCCGCCTCCCGTACCTCAAATTCCCGCGCAACCCTCTGGACTGACCGGCATTGAAGCGCCTTCCCATCGCCGCGCTGATTCTGATTGCTTCACCGGCCATCGCGCTAGGCCTCCTTCTGTATCTCTACGGCGTGGATGTCCCGTTCTGGGATCAATGGTCCGTCCTTGGATTGGCCGAAGCGTTCCACCTTCACATCCTGACGTTTGGGCAATTGTTCGCGCAGTATAACGAACACCGGCTTTTCTTCCCGCGCGTGCTCTTGCTGGGAATCGACGCTCTCGCGCACGGCAACGTCAAGTACGAACTGGCGGCGCTGTGGCTGCTAGCTGCGATTGTGCTGTTGAATGTGTATCGGCTGGCGAGGTTGACCCTGCAGGGAACCGCAGTTCGACTGCTCACTGGAACGTTTCTCGCGAGTCTGCTAATCTTCAGCCCGATTCAATATCAGAACTGGTTATGGGGCATGCAGGTGGATATGCTGCTGCCCATGGCCTGCCTGAGCACGGCACTCGTGGTCTTATATTCCAATCGCGGACCATGGCTCAAGCTGGCGATCGCGGCGGCGCTCGCGACGGTCGCGGGATACTCCTATTTGAATGGGCTGAGTTGTTGGGTTCTCCTGATTCCGGCGGTCTTGCAGCAGTTCAAAAGCAAGCCGGCCAAGCTGCGGGCTGCGTCCATTTGGATCGCGCTGGTTGTCTTCAGCCTGGCTGCCTACTTTCATGACTACCGGTTTCTCGGTAGCCGTCCCGAGCTTTCAGATCTGTTGGCGCACAGTGAACTGGTGATCATATCGTTCCTCGGTTTCCTGGGAGCGCCCTTGAGTTTCGGAACAGGGATCAACGAAGAGAGGCTGGCGCATTTCATCGGGGCCGCAATCGTGCTGCTGGCCGCCTTAGTCGGCGTGAGACTCATCGATTCCTGGCGAAAGCCAGGCATGCTCTGGCGTTGCACGCCGTGGCTGACGATCGGAGCGTATGCGCTTGTCACCGCGGTGATCGTGACTCTGGGAAGAGCCACTTCGTCACCGCAACGCTTGCTCGAATCGCGCTATACCTCGTTCTCGGTTTACCTGTTCGTGGCTCTGATTTTCCTCTGGCCGATTCTCTTCGCGCCACCGGACGCCCCGCCGCCAGGATGGAAGCGCTGGAGCATCGAGGGCGCGGTCGGCGTGATCCTGCTTCTGCAGTTCTTCACCTCGTTGTATGCCATCGGGCAAATGAAGGAGACGCGCACCGACCGACTCGAATCGAAAGCGTGCCTCGCATTCTTCAATCTCATCGACGATCCCTGCCAGACGCAGCGCCTGGATTGGGACCCGATGCTCCTCAAGCAACGAGTGCAATCTCTCGAGCGCCTGGATTTCTTTCATCCGCCGCTGGTTCAATCACCCGATCTGAGGCTTTTGGCGGGCTCCGCGGATCCATCGTCGAAACAATATGGCGTTTTCGAATCTTTGACGAATGCCGGCAGCGGCTTCTATAGAGCCTCGGGCTCAGGAGTTGCCGACGCCATTGTTCTCACCTATCTGCGTGCCGACGGAGCGCCAGTCTCATTTGCAATGGCCGACTGGATGAAAACTAACCCCAGTAATAACCCAGCCGGCTGGGAGAAATGGTTCGAGCTACCGCCGAACGCCGATCGGATCCAAGCCTGGGCTTATGATGCGCTCGCCGGGCGCGCGTTTCTCTTGTTCGGTGAACAGCGAATCTCGAGCGCGCCACCGACCAACGTGCGCTTCGCGCCTAAGGCCCGCGGTTTCCTCGACACCGTCGACGCGGGTGACGTGCTCGTGGTGAAGGGCTGGGCTGTGCTGTTAAGCCAACACAAGCCCGCCGACATGACGCTGCTGACTTGCGGCGACAACAACGCGATTGTGGCCGCCGGCCAGCCTTGGCAAATTCGTCCGGATGTGGTTCGCGAGCTGGGCGATGCGCGATATCTAAAATCCGGCTGGCAGATCCCGGTGCGTCCCGAGAAGATGCCGCCCGGTTGCGAAGTGAAGGCCTGGGCATATGACGCCGCCTCGAATGAGGCCGGGCTACTGCCGGATTTGAAAAGTAAGTAGGCTATTTCTCGGAGCTGGCTTCGCCGCCGAACTTGATGGTGGAATCCACTGAGTAGACCTTCACGCCGGTTGCTAATGGGCGCAGCATTTGTAGCACGATCGCTTGGCCATGTGTCTTCATCGAGAAATGCGAATTACCCTCATGCTCCACCGGGAATTGTCGCGAGGCGAAGGGCGGAATCTGAACATCGAAGGCGGACGAACAAATCAGGCTAAGTTCGGTGCTGGCGCGCGAGTCACTTGGCAGCGAATAAAGATTCCCCGCCGAGTAACAGAGCGAGGCCTTGGCCGCGACCTCCGAAGTGTTGACCAGCGAGATCAGGTTGCCGTGCATCTCTTCAATATCGCCGGTGAACCAGGGGTTGCGAGTGGGATAGGCGACTTCGCGCGGCGTGCTGCGTAACTGATTTTCCTCCGCGCATTCCGCACGGCCGGACACGGCGACCACCGAGGAGAGCTGGGGCGCGGGAATCCTCTCGCGGATCTTCACCCACGCGCGCTCGGTTTCCTCCGGGATCTCGAGCCGGTAGTTGGCGCGCTCACCGGCTTTCAATCGCACAATCGATTGCCCATGACCCACCAATGCGACCAATCCGCAACTCGCCCGGTGCGGCTGGATATCCACGGTGACCTCCCGGTCGCCGAGATTTTGGATCTCCAGGCTGGACCAGCACGTGGGGCCGTAGTCGAGCGATGGCAAGATGCTGTCCACCACGCGTTCGCCCGCTACCGCGCCTGCCATCAAGAGGACAACTGGCAGAATCCGGACCATCACTAGTCTTTTCGGCTGAAAAGCCACCAAACTACACTCAATCCCTTCCGGCCCAATAGCTCAGCCGCGGTGAGCCGGCGTCGCGCCATTTCCTAGCTGCCTGGCCAGCCACTGCAAGAACTCCTGCACTGAATCTTGCAGCTCGATGTAATATCGCGCGCAGGTGCCGCTGGTCCGGCCGACCCTGATGGTGATGCCGTCCGGCAGCGCTCGAAAGGCGTCTTCATCGGTTAAATCGTCACCCATGTACATGGATAACGCGTCACGTTGTCCCAGCGCTTCCCGAATCCAGCGAACCGCCAGCCCCTTGTGCCAGTTCACACGCGGACGGATTTCGAAAACCTGCAGCCCTTGGGTGACCTGAAAGAGATCGACGATGGGAGCCAGCGCAGCTTGGACGGTCCTGTGAACTTCCTCCAGGCTGCTTTCCGAGGCTCTGCGGAAATGAATGCTCGCGGTGAGGACTTTGCTTTCCACCTCGACGCCGGGAATGTGTCGCAAGCGTACTTGCAGATGCCGCGCCAGTTCTTCCAGCGCTTCCACCCTACCCGCGGCGGTCGGTTCGATGAAATGCAGTCCAGGGCCGATGATTTCGAGGCCATGATTGCCGGCATAGACGATTTCGTCCATCCTCACGCGCTCTCTGAGGTCAGGAAGCGCGCGCCCGCTAATGATCGCCACCGAAGAGCGGTGGCCTGCCTCTAGAGTCATCAAAGCCCTTCGGCTTTCGAGCGGCATCGAGGCCACGCCTGGGTTCACGTTGATAGGCGCCAAAGTACCGTCGAAATCCAGCGACAGGAAAACGTGGGAGGCATTACGAATCGAGGAGGCAATCTGAGGTAGGTGGTCGAATAGTGGTTGCGTCATCATTTCAAGCTGGCTGGCTCTTGACTCCTTCCGGTAACTCGACGCGGATCTCCGACACCGCGGCGATCAGGTTGGCCGCCCAGCGATAAATGTTGTGCTGCTTCACCACGCGCCTCATCCGGCGCATCCGCTCCCTTCTTTCACGCGGATCCATCGCCACCGCCCTATGGATCGCGTCCGCTAGTTCCTCGATGTCATAGGGATTCACGATCAGAGCGTCCTGAAGCTCCCGGCTGGCGCCCGTGAAGCAGCTCAGAATCAGAGAGCCGCCATTGTCGTCTCGCGCCGCCACGTATTCCTTGGCCACCAAGTTCATTCCATCGTGCAGGGAAGTCACCAGGCACAAGTCCGACAAGCGATAGAATGGCTCGATCTCGGAATGGTTGTGATGTCTCTTCAGGAAAACGATGGGCTTCCAGTGTTTGCTTTGGAAGCGCCGGTTGATGCGCTCCGCCTCCCGCTCCACTTCGGCGTTCAGGTCCTGATAGCGATCGATGTGCGTACGGCTAGGCGCTCCGATTTGTACAAAGGTAAAGCGCCCGTTGTAGGAGGCGTACTTCTCCAGGAACCGTTCAATGCCGCTGAACCGTTCCGGAATCCCTTTGGTGTAATCCAGGCGATCCACGCCGATCCCTAAATACTCGGCCTCCACGCCGAGCTGTTTGAGCAGCGCATCCCGCTCCACCCGGATCGCTTTATGCCCGTCGGCCTGCGTCTCCTTGAAATCGACACTGATCGGAAAAGGCCGCACCAGCGTGAAGTGCCCGCCCTTATTTACAGCGAAACGTTCCCACTCGATGCGCGACTCCAGCGTGCGGTCAATGGTCTCGAGAAAGTTGTTGCAATGCGATTGAATGTGGAAGCCAATCAGATCGGCTCCCAGGAGCCCTTCCAGCAATTCACGCCGCCAGGGGCAAATGCCAAACGACTCCGGGTTCGGCCACGGTATGTGCCAGAATATGGCCACCCGCGCGTCGGGCCGCTTTTCCTTGATCAGGCGCGGAAGCAAGGCAAAGTGATAATCCTGAACCAGAACGATGGGATTTTCGGCGCCGGCCATCTCCTCCAGAACAATAGCGGCAAACTTCGCATTGACCTCCTGGTACGCTTCCCAGTCCTCGGCACGGAAGATCGGACGTGTATGGGCGATGTGGCAGAGCGGCCACAGGCCCTCATTCGCGAAGCCGTAGTAGTATCTCTCTTCCTCTTCCCTGGTCAGCCAGACGCGCCGGAGCATGTACTGGGGCTCGTCGGGTGGCACGCGCAGCCGGTCATTGGCGTCGACAGTCTCATGATCCGCGTCCCCGGCCCCCTGAGCGATCCAGGTCCCGGCGCAGGCGCGAAGAATTGGCTCCATGGCGGTCACCAGGCCGCTCGCCGGCACCCTCACCTCGACCGCGCCATTGCGATGGACATGTTCGTAAGGCTCACGGTTCGATACGACGAAGAGGCGGCTGTCTTCGAGCGTGGCTTGCTGAAAAACGCGCAGCCGTTCGGCGGTCCAGAGCGAATCCGCTGCTTCGCGCAGCCGGGCCTCTTCTTCGGCCGACGCTCGCGCGATTCGCAGGCTGGTGGCCAGGCTCGTTACTTCGCGCGTGATCGGCTGGAGCACGTCTTCAACCGGAAGGTCCGGATCGGTTACGTGCTCGCCGGTTCGAAGGTCCTTTAACCACTGGGCCATGCGCGCGATCGGCCGCTCCATGCTCCAGCGAACGATCAGGAGGGTTATCGCCGAGATCAGCAGCATTTGTACCAGGACATGTTTGAATGTGCTGCGCCAGATCGCCATATCCTGGCCATGAATGTCGGAAGCGTCGTGAAAGACAGCTAGTGCCCAAAGCTGCCCGTCATGGTGCACGGGTACGGCATAAACATGGATGGGGTCCTTGCCCGCCTGGAAAAAGAGGCTGGAGTTGTGGCCCTCCATCAAGGTTTTGGCCACTGCGGGCAGTTCCGGTCCAAGCCGCGCGGCCAGATTCGGAGTCATCACTACAGGGTGTGCCTGCCGATCGTAGATGGCGACACCGGCTAATCGTTCCCGGTTGCCGAAGCGTTCCACGATTCTTTGCAGGCTTTCCTGCGCACCTTTCGCCAGAAGCGGCTCGACGGTCTCCTGCAGGCTTTCGGCGAGAAGTTGGGCGCGACGCTCGAGTTCATTCCTCCGCGACCGGTTTTCTGCCTGCACCTGGTATAGCGCGAAAGCCACCGAGACGATGGTAACGGCGAGGACCAGAGAGACAATGAGGCGCAGACTTAAGCGCATAGGTGTCTAGAAAGAGAGCACTTGACTTGCCACGGACGTAAGTTAAGGTTTCTTAAGGACTAGAAATGTTTCCAGGTCCCTAGCGTGGCATACGTTATAAGAAATTTTTACCGAAATGGCGCGAGGAAGTGTACGAAGGGCCGGTTCGTTCAAGAACTGCTTGGGTTCGTTTTGAAATTTGCCTCCGCAACGCGAATGGAGCCATATGTCTACCTGCCGACAGTGTACACCCTGAATAGGGGCGGGACGAGATCAGCCTGCCTGGAAGTGCTACCAAGAAAAGCGAATGCAGCCAGCGGAATTTGGTCACCCGTGGAACGAATCCTTTTGTTGTTCCATGGGAATATACTCTACACAGGCAGGATGTGATCCGTGATTCCGATTCGGCGGTCTTTGTTGACATGGGCCTTTCTGACCCTGACCATTTTATCCGCTGTTTCGCGGTCGATTACTACTTTCGCCCAGACGCCGGGCACGGGCGTCATTTCGGGAAGCGTCGTCGAAGCATCGAACAACGATCCAGTTCGTAAAGCAGTTGTCACCTTGACCTGGCAGGGCAGCCCGCGCTCCTGGGCAACCAGCCGCACCGACAGCTCGGGCCAGTTCAAATTCGAACGCCTTTCGCCGGGCAAATACGATCTGTGCGCTACAAAGTCAGGTGATGGTACAGCGATCTACGGCGCCAGCAGCGTTAGAGAGCTCGGCGACCTCATCACGCTCGAGGACGGCGAGACGCGCGCGGGCGTGAAGCTTCGCTTCCTGCATTCGGCCACGATCTCGGGACGGGCTCTCGATCCCCACGGCGATCCGGCAATACACGTTGCGGTGACGCTGCTCAGACCCGGACGTGATCTCGGGGAGCGCGTCCTAGTGCGCTATCGCGGCGTATCAACCAACGACCGGGGCGAGTACCGGCTCGACGACATCGTCCCGGGGCAATACTACGTTCATGCAGAACAGCGTTACCACGGAACGGAGCTACTGGTACAACAGTTCCTCGGGGGCGCGCGAGAGTCGAAGGACTCAGCGATTCTCAACATCCACGGGGGCGAAAATCTTACTGGGGTCGATTTCCATATGACCTCGGAAACCGCCGTTCCGGTCCATGGACACGTCACGGGACTGCCCGATACCGGGCACAATGCGGAAGCTATCACGATCTTCCTCTGGCAGGCGGACGAGTATGTGGAGACTTATACGGGAACCCCGCAAGTATTGAAGCCTCCCGACTACGCCTTCAGTTTCGAGCTGACGTCAGGCCGGTATCGCATCGACGCCAGCGCTCAAATTGAAGGGAAAGGCTGGACGGCATCGCAATTCGTCGATACCCGCCAGGCGTCGGACGAAGTTACTCTGGCCCTGGCACCCCCGCGGGACTTAAAAGGCAGGCTCCGCATCGAGGGACTTGGCGGACCATCGGCCGGCAGCTTTGACATTCGTCTCACGCGTCTAGCCATTGGCCCCCGAATCTCCACGCCAGTTGCAGCCGATGGGACCTTCACGCTCAGGCAGGTTCCGCCCGGCGAGTGGATTCTGAATATCAATCCGCTGCCGCCCGGCGCATTCCTCAAGGTGGCGCGACTCGGCGACCAGGACATTCGTTTTGCGCGGATGCAGATCAGTCCGGGTTCTGAGGAATCCATTAGCATCGTCATCAGCATGAATACCGCGCAAGTCCACGGCGAGGTGGATGCAGGCAGCGGCGATTCAAAACGTGCGGGCATTCTGCTCGCCCCAACCGGCCAGTTCAGCACGCTCACGCGTTTTTATTACGACGTAGCCGGCGACGACAGCGGCAAATTCGAACTGAAAAACATCGCACCCGGCAAGTACAAAATCTTCGCGCTGGAGAAACTGGCGCCAGCCGAGTTCAAGACTCCCGAGGCGGCGAGCCAGCTTGATCCGCTCGGCGAGGAGATCGAGTTGGCCGAGGGCGCAAGGCTCGAAGTGCATCCGAAACTCATCCCCGTCGAGCGGGTGCGCGAGGCGCTGCCATGAAGGTTTCGCCCGTAGTCCTGTTGGCATCACTTCTCCTGGTTGAGGCGGCCGCGCAAGACCGAAAAGGCAGCATTACCGGAGTCGTGGTGGATTCGGTATCGCACCAGCCTGTGCGGAAAGTCATGGTGAGCCTCGAATTTCCGTCAACCGATCCACTCCAGCCGCAATTTACGCGGGCCAATACCGACGACGCCGGCGCATTCGCGTTCCACGACCTCAAGCCCGGCCAGTATCGTCTCGCGGTGGAACGACGCGACTATACGGCTCCTGCCTGGAAAACTATAACCGTGAGTCCATCCGAAGATCCCGACCCGGTAAGAGTCGAACTGATTCCGGGGGCCATGGTCTCGGGACGAATCCTGGATGAAGATGGCGACCCTTTGAACGGATGCTGGGTGCAAGCGCGCCGCGCGGAACATCCCGAGCAAATCGTGTCCCCGCAGATCGCGCGTACAGCCGCCGAGCCGAGCGCTTACCGTCTGTTCGGTCTCCGGCCCGGGAAATACATTCTGTCGGCAAAGTGCATGGCTCCGGCCTTTCAGCCCAGACCGTTTGCGGCTGGGCCCGATCCGCCGCCATCACTGGCTTATCCGCTGCAGTTTTATCCGGCTGCGCCGAACGCCGCTTCCGCTGAACCGATTGACCTCGCCGCTGGAACTGAAAGGTCGGGGGTTGATTTTCGGATGCGGACCGCTCATGTGACCCAGGTCCGGGCAGTGATCGCGCCGTCGAGCGCCGGCTGGCGTGGCAGGAACTTGTCCGTTCAGTTAATGCGCCCGGGTGATTGGTCATGGGATGAATTCGGACCGACGTCACCGGACTCTTCAGGAAACGCCTTCCGGTTCCCGCAGGTATTTCCCGGCTCTTACGTGTTGGTGGCAACCACCTTGCCTGGCTCTGACAATCCCATTGGCGCTATTCAGCGCATCGAGGTGAAAGATCAGCCTGTCAACGCGGTGATCGAGTTGAAGCACGGCATCGGTATCAAGGGAACCGTTGAACTCGAAAGCGGTGCGAATAGCGCCAACGTGCAGCTCCCAAAGATCCATATTCAGCTGCTACCGGAATACCCAGTCGCACCATTCAACTGGACCGCGGACGCTCCTGTGAAGGAGGACGGCAGCTTCACGCTCGACTCCTTGATTCCGATGCAGTGGCGTCTGTACGTGTATGGCGCCGCCGTTTTCGTAAGATCTGTCCGGCTGGGGACCAAAGAGGCGAGTGGACGTACGCTCGATCTGTCTTCCGGGTCGTCAGACATACTCAAAGTCGTACTCAGCGCAAACACCGCAAGCATTCGGGGAACGGCGCCGCCGGGGACGACTGTCGCGTACCGCAACCTCGACGACATGCGTCTATCGGGGCAGTCTCGATTGGTGGATCAGAGCGGGCAGTTCCTAATCGAGGGGCTGGCGCCTGGGAGATATCGCGTGGCAGCAGCGGAATCGTTTGACGCCGGTCCTGTAGACAGCGGGCGCGAGATCACGATTCAGGAAGGCGAGACGGCCACGGTGGATTTGCATAACTGACTAAAGGCAGTGGAAGGAGGCCGGAGCAGAATTCCTTCAAGGCGGCCAAGGTTGGTTTACCTAACAGGTTGGTGAAAGCCGGCCTCAGGGCTTCCAGACGGCGACCGGCCCTGGCCTCCGTACAAAAGCGAGCCAGTCCTCCGCGAACGTCGCTGAGGGCAGCCAACCTGCAGATAGCTCTCCGTCTCGCGGTGACTCGATATTCTCACTGACCCGAGCGGAAGTAGCATTGAATACGGCGCTTTTCCATTCATCGTTCACCTGCGAATACGTAACTCTAAGGTAGCCGTGCTTCCCTATACCCCAGGATGTTCGTGGCGTGGCCAGCACACCGCGCAACCAATCCAGGATCAGGATCTGAGCGTTCTGTAGACAACAGTGTGGTGTTCGATTTTGAACGACGAACGTCCACGGGGCTCCCTGGTCCAAGTATCTCCTGAAATAGGCGTAGGGCCGTTCGGTACCATTGATGTTGTCGGCTCCGTTCGCGATGATGAGCTGGGGCCAGCGCGCGGCAGTCTTCGAAAGCTCGATCGTATTCATGCCGAGTGGCTCGTACTGGCCGGGCGCGTAGGCAATCCCGGCAAGATATCGCTCGGGTCGATACCCGGCCAGCCTGCCAACCAGCGAACCTGCTCCGGACCATCCCATCGCAATCAGTGGTGCTGTTCTTAGTTCGGGCCGGTGCTCGGCTGCGGCAAACTGATCGAAGGCCGAGAAGAGTGCCCGTCCAATCCCTTTCGTGGGCTCTATATTCATGTCCTCGCGTCCCTTGGACCGGCAGTGCATCGCTAATACAAGTGCCAGTTGATGTTCAGTCGCAAAGGCTCGGACTTGGCGGTCTTCGTACCACTTCAAATAATCCTGGCCGCGATCGAAAATGGCCCATATTGCCCTGATCCGACCAATCGTTTCCGGCAGCACCAGCCGGTATTCGCAGGGCTGCAGGATGTCTTCTCCAGGAATCGGAGGAACACTGGTCCTGGCCTCGTGTGAATTCTGGCCCAAAGAAGCAGGACCGCACAAGGCTATCAAAGCCGTGAGGCCCAGGCCGGGACAGCGCATCGTTAATACAGACGACCGGTTCCGGCGGTCCGTTCAGTTCTATCTCCGGCATTACCCTGCCGCGTCAGGATATACTTAATCCAATCGCCCGGGACTATTGTTCGCGAATCGCGTCTAGGTCTCTTGACGTATTTTCCTGCCGCGATCGCGAGGCAAGGAAGTTCTAGGCAGATCAACTGGAGGTCACGTATGAGACTCATGGTCCTGGTAATTCTCGGTGTGCTGGTGGTTTCAGCCGGCGCGCTAGCGCAAACTGCACCGCAAAGTACCGATCCGGCCCTGGCCGCCGCGCCGCCGCAGATGCGCGATGGGGCTACGATCATTAAGTGGAAGGCCGACTACACCTACGAGACGGTGAAGAAGGGCACCAATCGCCTGGTCTGCTACGACCGCTCTGGGGAGCCTGGACGGCAGCCCTTCGCGGTGCAGTGCACCAGCATCGCCAACGTTGACCGGGTGGCTCAGAACCGGAAGTTCGAGGCGATGACCGACAAGGCCGCCAGACAGGCGGCGATAGATGCCGCCGAGGCGAACGGAACCCGGGTGAAGCCCGAGTTCGGGTCGGTGTTTTACATGATGAACGGTCCCGATCAGGAGCACGCTCGAGGGCACATGACGATCGCCGTGCCGGGCGCTACCACGCAGTCCATGGGACTGCCCGACAATCCCAAGCAAGGCGGCGCTTGGCTTATGAATGCGGGCACGTCGACGGCCCACATCATGACGCCGGGTCACTAGAAGGCGTCACAAGCCACCGATAATTCTGTCAATCGCCGCCCGCATTAGCGGCTTACAGCGTCGATGTAATCATACGTGCTTTCACGCCCGACCTTGCTCGTTCTCTTCTGGAGAATCCATTTCGCGCAGGATTGCTGCGAACCGCAGATCCGAGCGCAGCGAGCGGTACTCAGGAAAGTGGCGCGCCCAGAGAATGAAGGGCGGCTCTCGGTCATCCCACGCACGACGCGCGAACGCGATCGCCTCCTCACGCTGCCCGGCGGCCTCAGCCGTGAGGGCGAGATGTGAAGCCGGAACATAACGCTGCGAGGCGCGGTCTAGCAGTTCGCGATGCAGCGCACTAGCCTCCGACTGCTTCCCCCACTGTCCGAAGGCTGCCGCCAGGCTGGTGAACGCAATCGATTGGCGCCCTGACATCCATACGGCAGCCTCGAGCGTGGAGACCGCCTCTTCGAATCGTTCTGCAGTTGCCAGCGAGACACCGAGCGACCAGCGCGCCACGAACGACTCGGAGTCCTGTAGAACGGCCCGGCGGGCCGTCTCGATCGCTTCGTCCAGTCGACCGGCCGTGCAGAGACAGCATGCCAGGATCATCGTGACATACGCAGACAGCGGATCGGTGTCGAGCGCGCGGCGGGCTTCATCGATGCCCTGCTCATAATCACCGCGGGCCCATTGCAAATAAAATTGCGCGTACCAGCAGCGGCCCAGTGCGTAACTCGGATTGAACTCAAGTGCGCGCTCGTACTCCTGCCTCGCCATCGAGCGGTTGTTCTCGAATACCAAGGTTGCACACGCCAGTGCGGTGTGGCCCGCCGCGGAACCCGAATCGAGTTCGATCGACCGTATCGCTGCCGCGATCGCCTGTGGCTTCGACTCTGAACCTCGCACAAAGCCGGTTATCGCCAGCCAGGTTAACGCCTCGGCGATGCCGGCCCAGGCCAGCGAATAGCCAGGGTCCAGTGCCACCGCCTTCCGAAACAAGTCGAGCGCGGGCACCATACTCGCGCCTCGACGGCTCAGCAGCGCACGGCCCTTCAGGTAGAGCTGGTACGCCTCGACATTCTTCGTGGCTTGTTCGACCAGCCTATCGTCCTTGACCCCGGCGAGGGTCACCCTCAATTTTTCGACGATTGCCTTCGCGATCTCGTCCTGGATGTCGAAGATATCCTTCAGCTCGCGGTCATAACGCTCCGACCAGAGCTGATACCCATTCTGCACGTCGCTCAACTGCGTCGTGATGCGCACGCGGTCGCCGGCCCGTCGCACGCTACCTTCGAGAACCGTCGTCACGTTTAGCTTCTCGCCGATGGTCCGCAGATCGTCGCTCTTGCCCTTGAACGAAAATGCCGACGTGCGCGCGGCGACCCGCAAGCCCTTGAGAGGGGTAAGGGCGTTCAGGATCTCTTCGGCAATGCCGTCGCAGAACCAGTCCTGGTCCTTGGCGGCGCTCATATCGGCGAAAGACAGCACCGCGATCGACGCCATACGGTCAGCGACCACCCGCGCCGGCGCCTCCGTCGGCGGCCGCATCAGGCGGCGGAGGTCGACCACCATCTCTCGCATCGATTGATAACGGTCCGCGGGGTCCTTTTCCAGCGCCTTTTCTACCACCCCCCGCAGTGCGGTCGGAACATCTTCCGCCAGCGGCGGGGCGGTCGCGTGTTTGATGGTCTGCAGCACCTCCAGATCGTTGGCGCCCGCAAACGGTCGCCACCCAGCGATCATTTCGTAGAGCACGACACCGAACGAAAAGATATCGGTGCGCGCGTCTACGGGCCCACCTGAGGCCTGCTCCGGTGACATGTAAACGACCGTGCCCACGATCATGCCGGGGCGAGTGGGTTCCACCGCGAGCGTGCGGGTCACATCCGCGGCCTTTGCATCGGTCAGCTTGGCCAAGCCAAAGTCCGCCAGTTTGGCATAGCCGCTCTTGGCCACCAGGATGTTGGCCGGTTTGATATCGCGATGCGTCATCCCCGCCGCATGCGCGGCAGCGAGCCCGTCGGCGACGTCGGTTAGCAGTGCGACCGTTTGCCGCCAGCTGCGCTTCTCGGCCTTCGCCCAATCCTGGAGGGTGCCACCGTCGACAAACTCCGTAACCAGGTACTGCCGACCCTCGAACTCACCCGCATCGTGCACCGTGAGGATGTGCGGATGATTCAACGAAGAGGCCATCTGCGCCTCCCGCTGGAAGCGGCGCCGCGCGACCGCGTCGGCCAGATCGGCGGAGAGAAACTTGATTGCCACCGGACGATTGAGCTTGGTATCGAGCGCCCGGTAGACGGTGCCCATTCCGCCCTCGCCAAGCTGGGACTCGATCCGATACGAACCAAGCTGCGTGCCGAATTCTACGGCCATAGCCCTTCATTCTACTTCGACTCCGCCGATCTCCCCTGAAGCGGGACGTTCACCTTCGCGTTCGCGTCCCCGATGAACGCGGCAGATGCGTCGCAACGGGATGCTAGATCCAGGAGGCGGCGCCTGGGCCGTCGAACTTCACTCGAGGCAGTCAATGGGACTGCCCGACAATCCCAAGCAAGGCGGCGCTTGGCTTATGAATGCGGGCACGACGACCGCCCACATCATGACGCCGGGTCACTAGAAGGCGGGTCGGCCCTCATTAACAGAGCCGGACCACGGGGTCCGGCGCAGACGAAGGCGTCCGCCCCACTCGGACATCCGCCCATCGTGGTCTACAAGCACTAGAATTAAAGCGATGTCTAGGCGTGATGCGCTCTTACCGCACATCACGATTTCATTAGCGATTCTGCTTACCGCCAGCTCAGCGGCGGCGCAGACCAAAATCCAAGCGATCGCTCAGGAGGTCGAAGCAGACGCGAAACTTGAAAATCCGCGGCTGGGTATTGACACCTTGATTCGCGCCGCCGAACGCCTGCGAAGCGTGGATCCGGCGACGGCTCGTCATCTGCTCGATGTTGGCGCCCCCTGGCTGGCCAGCTTCCCGGCCCCGAGCTACTTCACATTACGATTCATGATTAGCTACGCGCGTATCGATCTCGATGCCGCCGAAAAGGCCGGGGCAGCGATGGGCGACAAGTTGTCGGCGTACGGCGCGCTCATCGAACAGTCGGCACGGGTCAAAGACTACGCGCGCGTGCACCGCTTGGTAAGGCGCGCGGCAGACGACGGATTCTATGCCTCCGGCTCAATTACGTTTGCTTTGCACAACATGGTGCGTGACGCGCCGCAGGATGCCGCTACATTGCTGAATGAGCGCATCGCCGATTTTCCGGAGGCTCACGCGCAGGCCTCCGACGTGCACGCGCTTCTGAACGCCCTTGCGGAGTTTCCTTGGCCTGAGACCGAATTGACACGCGCTGCTCTGCGGAAGGTTTTTGCCGCAATCGACAGACCGGACTTTAAGGAAAACACCGCCGATTTCGAGGAGACGGCGACTTACCAAATCCGCGGAAAGGAGATCAAGAGTGCAACCACATTTGAAACGGTCCTGCTGCCCGCCGCGGCTTATCTCGCCGTGTTTGATTCTGAAGCGTTCCACACTCGTGTCGCGTCACTGCCAAATTGGGGACCATCCCTCGCGGATTTGACCCCCGGCGACCTTCCACAGCTCGCGCGGTCTAATAAGACGCGTGTTCAAAAGTCACACGCACGACAAGACACGGCGCCGTTACCGGACGTATCGAAGATGTCCTATCAAGAAGCCATCACGGTCGCCCACTCGCGCGAATTTCCAGCGAGCTATTTCATCCTGGCCCGCGTCGCCACCCGGCCAGACTTTACCGCGGAGCAACGCAAGGCGGCATTTGAGGAGATTTTTTCACTATCGCGTCAGGCCGATCCGCCTATGCGCTACCAAAACGCCCGGTGGGCCCTTTCGAAGGCCGGCGACTCCAAAATCGACGGGTTGTTCGCCGAAGCAGCGCTCGAATGGCTCGGCGCTTTTAATGCCGCCGTCAACTCGAACGATCGCTTCCTGCTTTCAGATCAGGAACACGGCCTGCGGCATTATGAACTCCTCAAGCTGGACGAACTTTTCCAGCAGCACGATTTCGCGCTTCCGCAGCCGCATCCGTCCATCGTGTCGCGGAGAGCGCTGGTGCGTCTCGATCGAACTGCCAATGAAATCGCTGAATTCTCATTGCCGAGCGTCAACGGGACTACGTTTCGCCTTCGCGATATGAAAGGTAAGATAGTGCTCATCGACTTTTGGGCGACATGGTGTCCTCCATGCCGCGATGCGCTGCCGGCAATCGAGAAAATTCATCGCGATTGGAACGGCAAAGGCGTCGTTGTGCTTGGCGTGGACGACGAGCCTGCGGCCACCATCCGCTCATTCATTTCGAAGAACGGGATCACATATCCGACGCTGCTCGATCCGGACCGCAAAGTGCATGAGCTCTTTGGTGTCGATGGAAACGGGCAAGGTATACCGCTGACAGTGGTCTTCGATCGCGAAGGCAAATTCGTCGGCCGCGTTCCCTATCCGCATACGGGAGAGAATTTTCTCAAGCTGCTGAAAGAGGCTGGTCTATAGCTTTGTGCATGCTATCGTACGTAAGGCGCTTCTGACCCTGACGAGACGCCGGGCCACTAGAAGGCGTCCATCGAACCAGTTACTAACCATTGCGCGGCCGCCCGGAAGTTTTGCAAATTTAACCTCAGCCGATGGAACTCCTCCAGCCGGGGAGCCGTCGCAATTATAGTATCTCTCGGTGGCGCGGAATCGGACGGTCTAACCGTGTCCATTTTTTTGGGGAAGGAATGAATGTACGCGAAGCGACCTAACTCGTGCACCGTCATCATCGTCGGGACGATCTTCTGTGCGGCCAGCGCCATGGCGCAGAACAGACGCATCACGCAGACCGTCGATAATCGCGTGCGCACAGTCCTAACGGGGCATATGCATCCGAAGGCGGTGGCCGCCAATGACCAGGGGCGAGTGGCGCCCTCGCTTGCGCTGTCTTACATCACGTTAACGCTTACGCCCTCAGCGACGCAGCGGGCGGACCTCGATAAACTCCTGGCGGAACAGCAGACGCCGGGCTCACCTAATTATCACCGCTGGCTAACGCCGGAAGAATATGCACAGCGCTTCGGCGTAAGCGATACCGACATCAGCCAGATCACGCAGTGGCTTCAGCAGCAGGGTTTGCAAGTGGTTTCCGTGGCCCGCGGGCGGAACTGGATCGCGGCCAGCGGAACAGCGGCGCAGGTCGAGCCGGCGTTTCAGACCGAAATTCACAACTACGTGGCCGATGGCGAGACACACTACGCGAACGCGTCGGAGCCGTCCGTGCCCGCAGCATTCGGTTCGGTGGTGCAAGGCATTCGCGGCCTGAACGATTTTCGGATGAAGCCGCGCGTGCGCCCAGCGCTCGCCGAAACTGCTCACACTCATCCTGCCTACACCAATCCTGCCTACACAGCGGGCACAAGCCAGGCTCACTATCTTGCGCCCGACGATTTGGCTACGATTTACGACATTGCACCGTTGTACGCTGCCGGAATCAACGGCACCGGACAGAAGATCGCGATCGCCGGGCAGATCGAGGTTAACCTTTCCGACATCGAGAATTTCCGCAGCACCTTCAATCTTCCGGCCAACGATCCGCAGACGCTGCTGGTACCGGGGTCGAGTAACCCGGGGAACAACCCTAAATCGGGCGACCTTGCGGAGTCGGACCTGGATCTGGAGTGGTCGGGCGCAGTGGCGCGAAACGCGACCATCATTTTTGTGTATGCCACGGACGTAATGACGTCGGTGCAGTACGCGATCGACCAGAATCTTGCACCGGTGGTCAGTGTGAGCTATGGCAACTGCGAGCAGGAGTCGGCTCGGTCGGACATCGCTTCATTTCAACAGTGGGCGCAGCAAGCCAACGCGCAGGGAATCACATGGCTCGCGGCGTCGGGAGACAATGGCGCGGCCGATTGCGCCGATTCGCAAAATCCTGGGCTAAGCGTTGACCTTCCGGGCAGTCTGCCGGAAGTGACCAGTGTGGGCGGCACGGAATTCGTGGAGGGGACGGGCGCGTATTGGAATCTCACCAACAATGCCAATGGGGCATCGGCGCTGTCTTACATTCCGGAGACAACCTGGAACGATAGCGCGCAAGATGGGCAGCCGTCGGCGAGCGGTGGCGGCGCGAGCACTCTGTTTTCGAAGCCATCGTGGCAAACTGGTCCCGGCGTGCCGAGCGACAACGCCCGCCACGTACCCGACGTGTCGCTAAGCGCGTCGGCCGATCATGACGGCTATCTGGTCTACACCGGCGGGAGCCGTCAGGTTTACGGAGGAACGTCGGTGCCCACGCCTACATTTGCCGGGCTGGTGGCACTTCTGAATCAACAGCTCGGCTCGGGTGGAGTGGGCAACATAAATCCGAACATGTATGCGCTCGCGCAATCGAACCCAGCTATCTTTCACGACATCACGACGGGCAACAACATCGTCACCATACCTTGTCCACGAAAAGCGTTGAACTGCACGGCCACTCCGGTGGGATACTACGCGGGCGTCGGCTACGATCAGACAACCGGGCTGGGGTCGGTGGACGCGTACAATCTAGTGACGGGATGGACCGGCAAGAGCACGCCGCCGCCGACCCCAGCCGCAAGGGTCACGTTGCTGACTAACCTAAGCACGGTTGCCCCGAACGCCGTGATGTATTTGATGGCGACGGTCAGCTCGACAGATGGAACCACGCCGTCCGGGTCGGTCTCGTTTTCGATTGGCGGGACTTCGTTGGGATCAGCCTTATTGACAGGATCGGGGGGCACGGCGACGGCAACTCTCGCGGTAAACGGCTTGCAGCTCCCGGTTGGGTCTGGAACGATTACAGCGACCTATAACACCACCAGCAGTGCGCCCGTGGCCGTCAATGTCTCTGCGTCCGGTTCGGGCTCCAGTGCCACGCCGGCGATCACAGGCGTCGCGAATGGCGCCAGCTTCAAGCAAAGCTTCGCGCCCGGATCGATTCTGAGTGTGTTCGGATCGCAGCTTTCGCCTGACACACAGAGCGCGACAAGCGTACCTCTGCCGCTTTCGACGGCAGGAGTTGCGGTACTGGTGAACGGAATCGCCGCGCCGCTGTATTACGTCGCTCCGGGCCAATTGAACGTGCAGATCCCGTATGAGACGACGGCCAACAGTTCGGCGGTGCTTAGTATCAACAACAACGGGCAGGTGACCACGCAATCCTTCCAAGTGGCGGCCGCGGGTCCGGGAATTTTCACGGATTCAACCGGCGCTTTGGTTCCGACGGCGGCTGCGGCGCGCGGGCAGGAGATCGCGTTTTACATCACCGGCGCCGGGGCCGTTTCTCCGGCTATCTCGACCGGCGCTGCGCCCGCGGCGTCGACGGCGATCGCAGACCTTCCGAAGCCAGTGCAACCAACCAGCGTAACGATTGGCGGGGTCGCAGCGAATATCGATTTCATCGGTATTCCTTCCGGCCTCGCGGGCGTGACGCAGATCAACGTGCAAGTTCCGAACGGGATCTCGATCGGCGCGCAGCCACTGGTGGTGACGGTAGGCGGAGTCTCCAGTGTGACGGCGACGATCACAATTACCAACTGACCGGCATTCAGTGGCGCCAAGACGGCGGCCCAGCTTAGCGCCGCACTCCCACGCGAGCATCCCCAACGAAGCGGCGTAGTCCTGTCTGACGCTGCACGCAACGCAATACGGGCGAATGAAATCGCACGGGGCGGTTGACATTCTAACGTTGCCGCGACGGTCCAATTCGAAATCTATCCAAAATCTGTCCAAAATCTGTTGTTAGTTTTTCAATCTGTCCGGTTTTATTAGCAAGTGATCTGTCCGGTTTGTATTGCAAAGTTTCATGTTGAGCCAACTGCTCGTATGGGGTCCGGGGCGGAGCCCCGTCCATTCGAAGCCC
>Ga0185299_10001242_pt1 | contig 52250 bp, 42 predicted proteins | sample PaiPotPPA55metaG_FD_128002 | JGI IMG/M metagenome (GOLD analysis project Ga0185299, IMG submission 128002) | Iron sulfur acid spring bacterial and archeal communities from Banff, Canada, to study Microbial Dark Matter (Phase II) - Paint Pots PPA... ... | reverse complement strand
TTCGTCATCACGCCCTGACCGAGCCGACACGATCCCGCCGGCGCCACCGCTCCGCGACTTCCGCGCGCCCGGCAGCATCAGATCCTTGGCCGATCACATGGTCGGTATGGTCAGTCACGTAGGCGGACGCCTCGGGAATGGCCGCCGTGCCGGCCCGACTCGCCACCGTGATGATCCGGCCCCGCCGCTCACGCAGCATCGACGGCAGGACGGCGCGGGCGAACAAGTAGGGACCGTAGGTGTTGGTGAGCAGCGATGCACGCCACGCCAACGGATCGCTCGCGGCGATCGAAGTGCCGGTGCCCGAGCCACCGCCGGCGTTGTTCACCAACGTCGTCACCGGGCCGAACGCGTCGGCCGCCCGCGCCACGGCCTGCTCGGCATGGGCCGGATCGGCGACGTCACCGACCGCGATCTCCACCCGAAAGCCTCGGGCACGCAGTTCGCCGGCCACCTCGCCGAGCACGTCGGTGCGGCGTCCGGTGAGCATCAGCGCGGCTCCGCGCGCACCCAGTTCGGCCGCGACAGCCCGGCCGATCGTCCCGGTCGCGCCGGTTACCAGCGCGACCTGATCGTCTGACATGTTCTCCCTCTCTCCGAGCAACTTCCCGCGGGTCCGCCATGCCACACGGGCAAAGAGGAACGTGCGTTTTCGTATAGTTCCAGCGTAGCCACGCCCACCCTCTTACGCAAGGAATCGTTCCCGTTTAGGATGACCCGGTGCCGAGGATCACCGAACAGCGCCGCGCGCTGCGCCGACGTCAGATCTTGACCTGCGCCTGGACGTGTTTCTCCCGCAACGGTTTCCACGCGACGTCCATGGACGACATCATCGCGGCCACCGGCATGTCCACCAGCGCCGTCTACCGCTACTTCAGCGGCAAGGACGAGCTGATCGAGGCCGCGGCCGACGAGGCGCTCGTGCTGCTGCGGGGCCTGTTCACCCGGATGCGCGACGCCGAACCGACGCCGACGCCCGCCGAAACCATCACGGCACTGACCGACGAGCTGGCCGACCGGTCGACCGGACTCGACTACGACCTGTCCAAAATCGCCATGCACGCCTGGGCGGAGGCACTGCGTCGAGCCGACGTGGCGGAGCGGACCAGCGAGTTCTACCGGGATGTGCACGGCCATCTGACAGCCCTCGCCGTCCGGTGGCGAACCGCCGGATACCTGACGGCCGACGCGAACCCCGAGGACGTGGCGACGGTGCTGGTCACGCTGATGCCGGGGCTGATCGTCAACCAGCACCTGGTCGGCCCCGTCCCGGCAGACCAGCTCATCTCGGGGCTCGCCGCATTGGGCGCCGCCACGACGAGCTGACGACGCCGAACCGGTCGTCCGCTTGGCTGAAGGCGCCACCGGTGGCGATCGGGCTCTATTGACCGCCGGCCGCCGAGCCGGCAGCGGAGGAGACCCCCTGGGCGACCCCAAACGGGAACGATCGTTTGCCATGGGGCTGCCCCGGTGCTACTTTTCCCTCAAAACGGAAACGCTCGTTCCCTTTAGGGCGGTGGAGCACCCACTCCCGCCACGATGCCGCGGCAGGTTCACGCCATCGGGTTCCATCGCCGAGGACCGAGCCGACGAGGAGCCCGTCATGACATCGTCACCCACCAGCCCCCCGGTCCCGCCCGCCACGACCGATGTGCTGATCGTCGGGGCCGGCCCAGTCGGCCTGACCCTGGCGGCCAGCCTGCGCCAACTCGGCGTGGACCACGTCCTGATCGACCGAAACAACGCGGTCCGGCCCGGCAGCAAGGCCGCCGCCATCCAGCCGAGGACGCTGGAGTATCTCGACCACATCGGCGTCGGCGACCGGCTGGTCAAGGCCGGGGACCGCGGCCGGGGCTTTCGCCTGCACGACCGGGAACAAATCCTGCTCAGCGCGTCCTACGACAACCTGGACACCCCCTACCCCTACGTCTTGCTGATCTCGCAGCAGACGACCGAGCAGCACCTGCTGCGGCGGCTCGAGGAACTGGGCGGCGCGGTGCACCGGGGTCACAGATTCCTCGGCTTCACTCCCGACTTCCCCGGCGTCGCGGCCACGGTCGCCGGACCGGACGGCGTGCTGCGCGCGATCTCGGCCCGCTACCTGGTCGGCTGCGACGGCGTCTACAGCGCGGTGCGCGCGGCGGCCGGAATCGGCTTCCCCGGCAACGCGCCCGAGCAGTCGTTCGCCATCGCCGACGTCCGCCTGAACTCGGGTTCGGACGCCGTGCCAAAGCGGGACACCACGTTCTTCCTCTCGCCGGCGGGCATGCTGCTCGTCTCCCCGTTGGCCGACGGCCAGCACCGCATCGTCGGTCCGGGGCGGGGTCCGGCCGCACCCACCGCCGCGGACGTGGAGCGCCTGCTGGCCGAGCGAGGCCCGCGCACCGACGACATCCGGGTGACCGAGCTCGTGTCGGCCTCGACCTACCGCATTCAGGAACGGGTGGCCGAACGCTTCGGCGACGGCCCGGTGTTCCTGGTCGGCGACGCCGCCCACACGCACAGCCCGGCCGGCGGCCAGGGCATGAACACCGGTATCCAGGACGCCGGCAACCTCGGCTGGAAGCTGCACGCCGTCCTCACCGGACTGGCTCCCGCGACGCTGCTGGACACTTACCACCACGAGCGGCACCCGATCGCCGCCGGGCTGGTCGCCTTCACCAGCCAGTTCGCCAAACTGGCCAACCTGCGCGACCCGGCAGAGGGCGAACTGCGCAACCGCGTGTTCGCCGCCGCCGCGACCACCCCCGGCGTCACCGCGTGGATCACCACCAAACTCGCCCAACTCGACCTCGGCTACAGCACCGAACCCGACCGCGGCCTGCCCCGCGTCGGGGCCCGCGTATCACCGAACACGGTCCCCGCCGCCGGCCTGCGCTGGACCCTGGCGCTGCCCGGCCAACCAGGAGAACCCGGCGAGCACGGTGTGCTGGCCGTCCGCCATGTCCCCGGCCTCGACAAGCCGCTGCTGGTACGCCCCGACGGGTACCTGGCGGCGCACGGCGTCGAGACCGCACCGCGGGCGGTACTCGACCGCCTGCCGCACTATCTGCCACGCTGCCCCGCCCGATGAGCCATTCACCCGAAGGAGTCGGTCCGACCACATGAGTACCCCGGAGACCCCCGCACACGCCGGCATCCACCACATCAAGCTGCCGGTCAGCGACCTGGAGCGCAGCACCGCGTGGTACAGCGCCGTCCTCGGCGCCCGGCGCCTGACCGAACTGGACCACCGTCGCCCGGACGGCACCCTGTTCGCGGTCATCCTCGATGTCCCCGGGATCGCGGGCAAAGTCGAACTGCGGCTGGACCCGAAGACGGCGGGTGCGCTGGAGGGATACGACTTCCTCACCCTGTCCATCGAGGACAGGACGGCCCTCGACGAGTGGATCGGCCGCCTCGACGCACTCGGGATTCCGCACTCGCCGCCGATCGTCGCCCTGGTGGGCTGGCTGCTGGTGGTGACCGATCCGGACGGGTTGCGCCTGCGCTTCTACACCACCCGGCCGCACGGATTGGGCCGGTCCCGCATCGAGTTCGACTCCCCCTGGCTCAGCATCAGCACCGGCCCCGCCGCACCGGCCGACGCCGAAGCGGGCAGCACGGTCTGCGCGGTCGCCAAACTCACGGCGCTGCCCGGCCACGCGGACGAAGTGCGACGTCTGATGCGGTCGGTGGCGGACGCCACCCGCCGGGAGCCCGGCTGCCTCGCCTACCGGCTGCACCTCGCCAAGGAGCAGCCGAACACGATCGTGGTCTACGAGGAATGGGCCAGCGCCGCAGCCATGACGGCGCACCACAAGACGCCCCACATGGACGCATTCAAGGAGGCCGCCGGCTCCCTCGTCGACTGGCCCCCGCGAGCAGAGCTTCTCACCCCGTGCGACTGACCACCTCGCCGGCCTGTCGGCCGGACGCGGACGATGCCTCCGACCGACCGCGACGTGGAGCCGGGTGAGCGTGACGGCGCAGTCGACGTGGAAGAAGTCTGTGGCCAGCAGGGTCGTCGCGTGGGCACGAATGAACGTACGCCACGCGTCGTCTCGCAGGACCGGCGGCGGGATCCGGTTCGATCGCAGGATTCTGCGGATGGTGGAAGCCGCGGCCCGGTGGCCGAGCCGGCGTAGCTCGCCCTGGATCCGCACGACGCCCCACCGGCGGTTCTCCCTGGCCAGGCGCAGGATCAGCGCTATGACCTCGTCGGAGTCCGACGGGCGCCCCGGTGGCTTCGGCTGGCGCCAGTTCGCCGCGACCATCCTCTTGTGCGAGCGCCGCAGCGTGCCCGGTGTCACGATCCTGTGCTCGCGCAGCGCCTTCGGCAGCACGAACGCAGATCATCGCACGTCGCACAGGTTATCGGCACCTACAAGGGAGCGGACGCTAGACGCCACCTGGCGCGCCCCGGCGCACACCCCCGACTTGATCGGCTACACCAGACCAAGGGACACGATCCAGGGCGGCCCGGTAGGCAGCCGGGGTAGTGCCGGTGGCTGTGCGGAAAGCGCGATACATCTGGGCTTCGCCCGCGAACCCACATTGCCGTGCGACAGCCGACAGCGGTCGGTTCGGAGCCGTGCGAAGTTGCCTTTGCACCTCTGCTACACGTGCGTCGCGGAGCAGTGAGGTGAACGAATCGCCGTCTGCCGCAAGCGAGCGGAACAAGGTGCGGCGCGATACGCCACAGCCGGCGGCGACCATGTCGACGTCAAGGTCTGGCTCTTGTGTATGTCGCTGGATGAATCGCCGCACACGCTCACGTGTGAGGGCTGCGTTCGACGGTTCAGGCGTGCGTGTCTTGGCCGCAAGGCTCAGTGCGCAGTCGACGAGGCTGACCGCATGCGGCACGAGAGCCGCGATCGCGGCCGGCTCGGTGCGGTGCTGGCGCTCGAGGCCGGTCAGGAAGTCGGCAATGATGCGGCCGGGCCCCGTCGGTCCCAGTTCCACGGCTGTCGCCTCGGCCAACGTGCGCAGTGGGAGAGACGACCTGGGAATCTGCACGATCAGCTGGGAGAAGGCATCGTCGAAGGTCAGCGAGTACGGCCTCGTACTGTCGATGAAGGTCATGCTGCCTTCGGCCAGGACTGCGACCCTGCCGTCTTGTACCGCGCGGCTGCGACCGGCGAGCTGAATGTTGACCAGCGCGTATTCCTCCCTGCTTCGCGCGATGAGACGTCGTGTCCGCTCCACGCCCTGCGCTCCCGCCGAGATCAGGGAGAACCCGACCTCATCGACGGCGAAGTGTTCGATCCGGCCGCTGAACTCGTCGGACGCCGGCCGCGCGGCCACTTCGACGAGCGCGCGGCAGACCATCTCAGTCCAATAAGCGCCAGCGTCCCCGGCCCGGGCCTCCGTCGTGGATCGGATCAGCCGTCGGCTGGCTATGGAAGGAACGACATGCTCCGATGCGCCGCTTTGCTCCTCTGGCACGAGCATCTCCGACTCTTTGCTTTTCGTGGCCCACTTGCCGCGTCAGGCCCGGCGCCGCCGCACGGAAAGCCCGATGCCGGGTCGGGCGTACCGGCCACGGCGGAACGGATGGCCGCCTTCGCGGAAGCGGACGAGCGGTGGTTGGCACTCATCGTCATGGTGCCTGGCACGAACGGTCAGTTCCCTCTCTGGAAAGCGCACTAACGTCATGGTGTGCGGCAGAGCCGCGGAATGCCGCTGTTGCCGCTGACCGACGTGGTTTACATGTGATGAGGAGATTTTCGGATGGCCGGTAAGTATGACGCCATCGTAGTGGGAGCGCGTTGCGCGGGATCGCCGGTCGCGATGCTGCTGGCGCGCGCGGGGCAGCGAGTGCTGCTCGTCGACAGGGCCGGTTTCCCGAGCGACACGATCTCCACGCATCTCGTGCACGCGCCGGGCGTGGCCGTCCTGGAGCGCTGGGGTCTTTCCCAGCAGCTCGAGGCCGGCGGATGCCCGCCGATCCGGCGGTATCGTTTCGACTTCGGGCCGTTCGCGGTCGCCGGAGCACCGCTGCCGACCCCGTCCGGCGTCGACGTCGCCTACTCGCCTCGCCGGACGGTACTGGACAAGATGCTGCTGGACGCCGCCGCGGAAGCGGGTGCGGAGGTGCGCGAGAACGTCTCGGTGCAGGATCTGATCTTCGAGGACGATCGCGTCGTCGGTGTGCGGGCTACGGGGCCCGGAGACGGCGCGACGGTCATGGCCGAGCGCGCTGACCTTGTGATCGGTGCTGACGGCAGGCATTCCTCAATTGCCGGGATGGTCGGCAGCGGACTCTACCGGGAGCGGCCCGCGGGGAACGTCGCCTATTACGCCTACTGGAGTAACCTGCCGGTCGACGAGTTCAGCGTGAGCATGTTGCCGGGGCGTGCCATAGGCATGATGCCTACTCACGACGGGTTGGCTGTGGTGACGGTGGCGGCGCAGATCGCGGACATGAGCGACTTCCGCCGTGATGTCGAGGGCAACTATCTGGCCGAACTGCGGAAACTGCCGGGATTCGATGACTGGGGAGGCGAGGCCGAGCGCGAGTCCCGTGTCATCGGGATGGCCGTCCCCAACTTCTATCGGAAACCGTATGGCCCCGGGTGGGCGCTGGTGGGCGACGCCGGTTATGAGCGGGACGCGTGCACCGCGCAGGGCATCACGAACGCGTTCCAGCATGCTGAACTGCTGTCGGACGCGTGGCTGAGCGTGCAGTCAGGGCAGCGGTCGTTCGACGAGGCGATGGCCGACTATCAGTCGACCCGCGACGAGCAAACGCTTCCGGCCTATGAGATGGCCAGTGACCTCGGCTCGCTGGCGCCGCCGCCGCCGGAGATGGCCCAACTGCTCGCGGTGGTCTCCGGAAATCCGCAGGCATCTCGGGAGTTCGTCAGCACGATCGCCGGGACCATGCCGGTGAACGAATTCTTCTCCGACGAGAACGCCGCACGGATCATGCCCAGTGCGTCCCCGCAGGCGTAGTCGGCGGCGTGCTGAATTCTGCCTGACTTCAGCTTATCCTTTAACCTCGCCCTATATTTCCGCAGGTGCACTGATGTTTTTCGAGACGCAGACGGCGACCGCCGTGCGTGCTGGGAGTTATCTATGTACCCTGCGGGGTTCCATAACCTGTACATAGCCTCGACCTGCACGTTTTCCCTAGATTATCTCAAGGCCATGCGGCTGCCTCATATTCATTGATCAGGCCGCCGAGGACCGGACGGCGAGTGATGCAGGCCGCGGGGAACGGAACGGTATTCGACGTGTCAGCCGGGGCGCGCAGATTCAGGGCGCGGTGAGCGCGGTGCATGTTGTAGTCCTCGGCATATTCGTCCAGCACTCGCTCGAGGTGGCGTTGGCCGAGCAGCAGCATCCGGTCGGTGCACTCAGAGCGTACTGCGCGTACCCATCGCTCCGCGTAAGCGTTCATCCGCGGGCACTGGGGTGCTGAGCGGAGCACCTCGATACCCTCCGCAGCGAAGACCGCGTCGAACGCGTCGGCGAACTGCCCGCCGCGGTCCCGGATCAGCTACTGGACACTGCCAACGCGGTCCGCCAAGCGCCGGCGCCGGGTGAACTCCCTCGCGGCCCGCACCGTCCACTGCCCCGTCGGATGCGGCGTGACCCCCAGGATTGGCACCATCCGATCCCGCACGTCCATGACAAAGAACACGTACACACGCTGCAGGTTCACCAGGTCCACGTGAAAGAAGTCGCAGGCCAGCAAAGTCTCGGCGCGGGCGCACGTGAAGGAGCGCCAGCTTTGCCCGCGGGCTCGCCGCGGCGCTGGAGGCAGTCTGCGGGAACACAGGATCCGCCGGATCGTCGAGGCTCCCACCCGATACCCCAGCCGGCGCGGCTCCCCCTGAATCCCGGTGTAGCCCCAGGCCGGGTGCTCACCCGCCATCCGAACAATCAGGTCGACCAGCGCGGGCGACTCACCTGCCGCCTCGGCACCGCGATCTCCTGCCGCAGTACCAACATCTCGACGTCCTTCGACGCCGACGACCGGGTTAATAGCACGAACCAGAACAAGACGGTCACAAAAAACCGGTAGACGAGGCCGAGACGCACGAGCCGAGATCCTGCCACAAGCCTCGGCATCCACGCAGCTCAGCACCCATGCGGCAGTATTGGCACCCTACAGGCATGAGGCGCGACACATCCCATGTTTTGTCAGCGCTCAGAGACGCCAGGTTTCAAAAACGTGCGGAAAAGGTCCCTTGACGGCAGTCGGGCTCATGGCTATACCAATAAGACATCGGATGTTAAAGGCGGGTTCGCCGACTCGCGCGCTGGCCAGGAACCCGGGTCGCCGTTCCGGCCCGCCGTACCTGACAGCCCTGGCTGTCGCCCCTAAAGCGCCTTCTTCGTCCTCCGCAACCCCACACACACGCCTTCGGAGGACAGGATCCGTCTCCCCGTCGCCACGACCCGCCGCAGTCTATCGAAAAGGTGACATCGCACATGTCTGATGACCCCGATCCGTCCACGGCGCAGCGCAGCACCTGGGCGCCCAGCTCACGCCGAGACGTGCTGCGCCGCGCGGCCGTCCTCGGTGGCGCGCTCGCCGTCAGCGGGGCGCCGACCCTAGCCGGACGCGGCGCCACGGCCCAGGCAGCGCAGACGCCGCGAACAGCACCGGCGGCACTGACCAAGCCGGCCGCGCCGGTCCCGGCGGGCCGAGCGGTAACGCTCTGGTACACCAGCCCGGGCGCCGAGAGCACGATCATGCAGGAGGGCCTGCCGATCGGCAACGGCCACCTCGGCGCGATAACCACCGGCGACCCGGCGAACGACGCCTTCTACATCACCGACGGCACGTTCTGGCAGGGCGACGTCAACGCGGTAGACGACTCCGGCGCGTTCCCCTACGACACCACCGACTTCGGCACCTTCGGCCTGATGGCCAAGGCCCATCTCGCGCTGCCCGCGCACACGGCCTCCGCCATCAGCGGATACCGGCGGCAACTGGATATGAGCAACGGGTACGTCTCCACGACCTACCAGCACGCCGGGGCCTCATACCGGCGCACCGTCTACGCGAGCCACCCCGACGACGTCATCGTCGTACACCTGTCCCAGACCGGCGGCGCCTACACCGGCTCGTTCAGCCTGGTCGGAGCTCTCGGCGAGAGCGTCGGAGTGGACCCGGTGATGACGGACGCGGTCTCCTACAGCGGATCTCTTTCCACCAACGGGCTCACCTACGGCGCACTGGCCGCCGTGGCCGCCACCGGCGGCTCCGTCTCGGCTTCCGGGTCGAGCGTCTCGTTCACCGGCTGCACCGACGTCGTGGTGGTGATCAGCGCCGGGACCGACTACTCCGCCACGTCCGCCGGGTATATCAATGCATCGATCAACCCGCTGTCCGTGGCCCGCGCGAGCGCACAGAGCGCCGTCGCGAAGTCCGCGGCGATCCTGCTGAGCGATCATATGGCGGACTACCAGAGCCTGCAGCAAACGATGAGCGTCAACCTCGGTGTGTCCACGGCGGCCCAAATCGCGATGAGCACCGACCAGCGCATCGCGGCCCGCTCAGCCGAGGGCGCCGCCCCCGACCCGGAACTCGAGGCCGCCTTTGTCCAGTTCGGCCGCTACCTGGCGATCACCGGCTCGCGCACCCTGCTGCCCACCAACCTCCAGGGCCTGTGGATCGACAACGACAACCCGCCCTGGATGAGCGACTACCACACCGACATCAACTTGGAGATGAACTACTGGCTGCCCGACCGCGCCGGGCTGTCCGATTGCTTCCAGGCCTTCGCCGACTACTGCATCGCCCAGCAGCCCAGCTGGGAAAAGATCACCCAGGAGCTGTTTCAGGACGCGGACAACGGCTTTCGCAACACCTCCGGCAAGATCGCCGGATGGACCATCGCCATCTCCCTCAACCCCTTCGGCGGCCTGGGCTGGTGGTGGCACCCGGCCGGCGGCGCGTGGCTGTGCAACACCCTCTACACGCACTACGAATACACGCTGGACGCCTCCTACCTCGCCACGATCTACCCGCTGCTGAAAGGCGCCTGCGAGTTCTGGCAGGCCCGGCTGCTCCCGGGGACCTACACCGACGCGAACGGAGTCGTGCACAACGTCCTAGTCGACGACCACGACTGGTCCCCCGAACACGGGCCCACCAACGCCATCGGGATCACCTATGCGCAGGAGCTGGTCTGGCAACTGTTCGCCAACTACCAGACCGCGGCCGCCGTCCTGGGCCAGGACGCCTCCTTCGCCGCCACGGTCGACAGCCTGCAAAGCCGGCTGTACCTGCCCCAGGTCAGCTCGGTCACCGGGTGGCTCGAAGAGTGGATGACCCAGGACAACCTCGACACCTCCGACATCACCCACCGCCACCTGTCCCCGCTGATCGGCCTGTTCCCCGGCGACCGGATCAACACCGACACCAGCTCCGCCGCGCTGCTCACCGGCGCCACCAACCTGCTGATCGCGCGTGGCATGGAGAGCTACGGCTGGGGACTGGCCTGGCGCGCGGCCTGCTGGGCCCGGCTGAAGAACGCGGCAAACGCCTACCAGTGCTTCATCAACCAGCTGGCGCCCTCGGTCAACGACTCCAACGGCACCGCGATCAACATGCTGGACATGTACAGCCTCGGCTCCTCCGCAGTCTTCCAGATCGACGCCAACTTCGGCCTGCCCTCCGCCGTGATCGAAATGCTCGTCTACTCCCGGCCCGGCGAGATCGAACTCCTGCCCGCCTTGCCCTCCGCCTGGTCCGCCTGCGGCAATGTCACCGGCATCGGCGCCCGTGGCGGGTTCACCGTCGACCTGACCTGGGCCTCTGGCCTGGTCACCAGCGCGACCGTGCACAACATCGGCCCCGCCTCCGCCACCACCACCGTGCGCGTCGGCGTGTGGACCCGGCAGGTCACCCTCGCCGCCGGAACCAGCACCACCATCACCCCCGACACCAGCACCTTCGTCCTGGTCAACGGCAACAGCGGGATGGTCGTCGACGACCCCGGGTTCTCGCCGAACGAAGGCACCACGCTCATCCAGTGGCCGTTGGACAACGGTGCCAACCAGCACTGGAGCTTCGTCCCACTCGCCGGAGGCGCCTACAACATCATCAACGCGTACTCCGGCCTCGGCATGAACGTAGAGAGCGGAAGCAGCGCACCCGGAGCAGAGGTCATCCAGTGGCCGATCCAAGGCTCCACCAACGAACAGTGGACCATCACTCCCGCAGGCGCGGGCTACGTCTACGTCACCAACGTACGCAGCGGCCTCGTCCTCGGCGTCACCGGAGCATCCGCAAACGAGGACACCACGCTCCAGCAGCAGACCAACACCGCAAGCACCTCCCAGCAATGGCTGATGAGACCGGCGTGAACCAACCGAGCTTCGCCGCTCCAGGAGCCTGCAGTACTCCTGTGCTGGTTTTCGACCAGCACAGGCTATATCAATGAGCTGAGTCTACGCGCAACGCCAGGCTAGCTGGAGTTCACCTTCGATCCCGGAGACGGTTCGCCCCGTCGCACGTATCGCGGTGACCGACTCGACAACGATGGACCGGACGCGGGCGCTTCACTGCAGCAGTGACAGGTCGATCGAGTTCGCCATGGCCTGCATGCCTGCCGCGTTCGGGTGCAGGTGGTCACCGGAGTCGTAGGTGGGATTCAATGCGATCGGATTGGCCGGGTCACGCATCACGCTGTCGAAGTCGATCACGCCGTCGAATGCCCCACTCGTCCGGATCCAGTTGTTGACACCTTCGCGGATCGTCTCGCCTGCAGGGCTGTAGTTGCCGCTGCCGTAGCACGGCAGAATGGTCGCGCCGATGATCCGCACGCCTGCCGCGTGTGCCTGGGCGATGAGGTTCAGGTACCCGTTCTCCAGGTCCTGCGCCGTCAAGGTGGTGCCGTTCGGCCCGGCCATGTTGCCGATGTCATTGATGCCCTCGAACAAGATCACGTCACGGACGCCGGCCTGGCCGAGCGCGTCATGCCCGAACCGTTGGATGGCGCTGACACCCGCCTGCCAGTTGTCCGGCACATCGGTGAGGACCCGGTTGCCGCCGATGCCCGCGTCGACCACGCCGAGCGGATGGTCACCGGCGAGCCGCCGGGCCAGGTCTTCAGGCCACGTGGCGTACGCGCCGACAGGTGTGTTGTAGCCGTCGGTGATGGAATCGCCGAACGCGACGACGGTGCCGCGAGCGGAGGGTGCGGTCACTTCCAGACCGTCCAGGTAGTACCAGGCCGTCGTCGCCGTGACGTAGGCGCCGTCGTCGGCGTCGGCCGCGTGGTCGCCCGGGATGGAGAGGTAGGTCGTGTCGTAGGCGTCGTAGTGCCAGGTGGACGAACTGGTCGCCTGTGGCAGGTAGATGCTGACCAGCACGTTGCTGTCCACCGCCACGGTCATCGGGATCGGGTCGCTGGTCACCTCGGCGCCGACCGGGATGGTGAACGACCGTTCGTGCGAGAAGGTGACCGTATGCCGGGTGCCGGCCACCGCGGTCGCCTGCTGTGCCTGTGCGGCGATGTCCACCTCGCCCACCGCGAGCGGGGTCGTGCTGTGCTGGTTGGACAGCTTGATCCGCAGCGACGATCCGCCGATCGAGGCGTGCACCACCATGCGGATCGTCTGGTCGGCGAAGTCGGGGCCGCCGATCGTCATACTCGGCCCCCAACTCCCCACCGGCTTTCCATGCGCCGCACCGGCGCCGGGAACGACGAGCACCGAGGTGAGCAAAGCGGCCGCGGCGATGAGAGCTTTCTTCATTGAGGCTCCTGATGATGACGGGCGGCATGAGCCGGCCCCGATCTTGACGAGATGACCGCGAACCCCCCGAACCCCGGGCTCCGCTACTGGATCACGAATCCGTCGACCAGCATGTACTCGCCGCCGGCCTTGGCCACCGTGATGGTGTGCTGCCCGGGCTTGAGGCCCGAGACCGAGTACAACGCGACCTGGGCATGGCGCTCGGGCGTGTCGGCGTTCACGCTCGGCTGCGCCACGCCGTCCAGCGTGACGCCGACTTCTCCCTCGTCGGAGTTGGTCTCGGTCAGGAACGAGACTCCGGTGCCGGTGAAGGTCAGCGTTGCGTAGGCGCCGTCCTGTTGGGTGTAGTGCACGCCGTCGTCGAGGTCTCCGTTACCCCGCGAGCCGCTCGAGGCCCAACTACCGATGTAGGAGATGCGCAGGTCGTCGTCATCGATGACCTTGGACGACGACGCACCGGGGCCGGCCGCGTCGATGATCGCCTGCGCCGCAGTCGGCCACTGCCCGTCGGTCACCACCGTCGCCTGCGTGAACGTGATGTTCGTGCCGCCGTCGCTATACGAAGAGGTGTCGGCGTAGTTGTCATGGATGGAGTCGTCATGGATGGTCGGCCAGTACAAACTCAGCCACTGGCCGCCGTTGGTGAACTCCGCGACGTTGTCGTAGGTCTCCCACAGCGAGCTGCCCTCGTCGTGATACAGCGCGTTGCATCCGTTGATGCACTCACCCACCACGTTGTCAGCCAGGACCGAGCCTGATGCCTGGCCCCCCAATGTGTAGATGGGACCGCCGTCGTTGAGCACGCCCATCACGCTGTGCACATGGTTGCCGATGATCTGGTTGTCGCCGTTGTAGTTCGTACCGTGGCGGCAGGTGGACAGGCCCGACGCGGCCTGCAGCGTGCAGTCCGACGCATAGCCCCAACCCCAGCCCGCCGAGATGCCGGAGTAGGGGGTGTATCCGACGTCGTTGTGCGAGATCGTGGTGCCCTTGCTGTCGCCGACCCAAATGCCCACCGCGTCGGCGTACTCCTGACCCGGTCGCTGAACGACGTTGTCCGCCACCGTGTTGCCGCTGGTCATCAGCATCGGCAGCGTCTGGTAGTAGTCATCGACCTCTCCCACCGCGATTCCGATGCCGGAGGTGTCGGCGATCGTACTGCTGGTCACCGACGAGCCCTGCGTCTGATCGGCCAGGTCGATGCCGCTGGTCCCGGTGTGCTCGACGACATCGTCGGTGAACGAGATCCGGGCACCCCGATGCACTTGGACGGCCGCCGGGATGCGGCTGGGCGCATGCGTCGTCGGGTCCCAGGTGATGCCTGCCTGGTTGTCGATATAGCCCTCGGTCGTCGGCGCGTTCCAGGTGGTGTACTCGAACGTGATACCGGAGAACGTGATGTCGTGCACCGGCGCGACGACGTCCGGGATCACCGTGAAACCGTCGATGAGCAGATAAGTGCCGCCGGTCTTGACGATCTTGATCGTGTGCCGGCCCTTCGGCAGCCCGGTGACCGACGCAAGCACCTGTTGTGCCTCCCGCTCTGGCGAGTAGGCGGAGACCGACTGGATCTTCTTGCCGTCGAGGTAGACGTCGGCACCGCCCTCGTCGGCGTTCGTCTCAGTCAAGACCTGGATACCGGTGCCGGTGAACGTGTAGCTGAGCGAATCTCCGTCGGTGCCGGTGTAGTGGACGTCGTCGTCGAGGTCGCCCAGGCCACGCCCACTGGAGGTGCTCCACGAACCCGTATACACCGCGCGCCAGTCGTTGTCGTTGACCGGCGCGATGTGTCCGGGCGTGCCGGCCACGTCGAGCAGTTCCGGCGCGACGGGCAGTTCGACGTCGGTCGTCGCCAGGTTCTCCCCCGGCCGCGGCACATAGTAGAGCTCACCGGCCGCGCTATCGAGGTAGAACTGCCCGGGCGTACCAAGCAACTGATAGGCGTTCTCCAACCAGCTGATGCCGTTCAGGGTCGGCAGGCCACTGCCGTTGAACGGGAAGCCCTCATTGGGTACCGACGTGTGGTTGTTGGCCCAGCAGGCCGGATCGACGGTCAGGTCCGAGCCTCCGGTGGCACTCGGCGTGATCGAGGCCAGCGGGCAGCGCATCTGCTTCCACGCATTGTTCTGCACAACCTCCACGCCGGACTGGTTCGTCCACGACGCGTAGCTCGGGTCGCTCGTGGTGAACCCGGTGTCGGTCACCGAGAAGCCCGACGGATTGCTCGCGCTGCGATCCCGGTCGGCGCGAACACCGTTGACGAACAGCTCCCTGCTCGCCACGCCCTCGGGCACGGCGGCACGATAGATGCGCTTGGCCGGGTCCACCAGCGTGAAACCGGTGACACGCTCGGCCCCGCTGATGACCGGAACCTGGCCGGGCGCGGCCTCATAGACAACCGGGTCGCCCGGTGTGCCCGAGTCCTGCACACCCAGCTGGAGCGGGCTGGTCACCCGATAGGCACCCCCGAGCAGTTCGACCTTCCTAGGGCCGCCTGACGCATCCAAAGCTCCGACCTTACTGCTTGCCGTCGACAGCGAGCAGGGGGCGTGGATCACACAGGCACTCCCTGCGCCGGTCGGCGAGACGTACAGGACGGCAGAGGCCGTTTCCGTCCCACTGGCCGAACTGGCGCTTGCTGCGAGGGCGACCATGGCGGCCGCGGCCAAGGGCGCGATGACAACTCTGGCTATGCGCATCTGAGCTCTCCATTGAGCTAACAGCACGGTATAGACATCCGATGAATCTAATGAAGGCCACGGCCTGACGCAACGGCAGAAACCGTGCATCTTCACGGCACGCCCGTCGCAGGCCCGTGAGAAGGTCGGGGCTGCGACAGGCGTCGCCCATCGAGATCTACTTCGAAAGTACGGCCTGACCAGTTCCTGCGCGTAGGTGATGCCGATCGCACCCTGCGGACCCTGAGGGATCGTCGGGTCGCCCGGGGGAATCTCGCCCCCGAGCGACCCGACGATCGCACAATGGCGCAGAACGCCAACGCCCCCGCTGCCCCCGCCCAGGCCCCCGAGCCCGACACGGACACAGCGGCCATCATCGCCGCATGCGACGCCAAGCTCGAGAAATACCGCGCCGCCCTCGAAGCCGGTGTCGATCCCGAAACCGTTGGCGGATGGATCAATACCGTCAAAGCCGAACGCGCCGCCGCGCTCGCCAAGACCCCGGCCGCCCACACCACCGCCATACCCAGCAGGCGGCTGACGGACGAGGACATTAAGATGACGGTGCAAGCGCTAGGAGATATACGTGACGTCATCCGAAACGCATCCGCCGAGGACAAGGCCCGCGTCTACGACGAGCTAGAGCTCCAACTCACGTACAACCCGGCCAAAAAAGAAGTACGGGCCGAGATAACTCTCGACCCGCGAATTCATGGGGTTATGGTAAGTGTCCGAGGGGGGACTTGAACCCCCACGCCCTTAACGGGCACTAGCACCTCAAGCTAGCGCGTCTGCCATTCCGCCACCCGGACTTGGGTCATCTGCCTCGGGCACTCCGGCTGGCCGGCGCACCGCTTGGCGACGTGAGAACAATACCAAAGATCAGGCGGGCTTCGCACCACGCTTAAGGGCTGCGGCGTGGGCGGGGTTTAGCGGCAGGTCAGGGGGTGTTCACGCAGGGGATGCCGGGAGGAGGGGACGAAGGCGGAGCGGAGGGGTCCGCTTGGCGGGTCAGGGAGCAGGTCGAAGGCAGGTCAGGGGCGGGTCCAGTCGGCGGAGGAACTGCGGGTGGGCCAGGTGGCGGACGCGGCGGCGGCTAGCAGGATCAGGGCGCCTAGGAGGCTGAGCGGGGCGTGGCCGTGCAGGATGGCGAGGGCGCCTAGGAGGCCGCCTAGGAACATGGCGGCGACGGACAGCAGCCTGCGGCCCGCCTTGCCGCCCGGTCCGCCCGCCACCTTGCTGTCCGCGCTGGTGCCGGTGATCGTCAGCGTCAGCACGGTGGTGGTCAGGTCGGGGACGGCGAGCGCCCTGGCCGCGGCGTTCTGCACGCCCATGGCGAGCCCCAGCAGAACGATGAGCAGGTAGCGGGTGCCGGTGGACGTGTCGGGCGACGCGCCGAGCTGGGCCACGAGATACGCGGCCAGCATGAGCGTCCCCTGGATGGCCAGGGCGGTCGACAGCAGTCGGCCGCGGTGGGTGCGGTCCACGCGCGCGACCCGGCCGCCGACCAGGGCGCCTAGGGCGAAGACGGCCAGAGCTACGAGCGAGGCGACCAGCGAGAATCCGGGCGCGCCGGCGATGGCGAAGCCGGAGAAGACGACGTTGCCGGTCATGTTGGCGACGAAGACGTGGCCGAGGGCAAGGTAGCTGTACGCGTCGACGAAGCCGGTGACCAGGGTGAGCACCAGCATCAGCGGGGGCAGCGGGCCGAAGGGCGCGCCGCGTTCGGGGACGAGGGTGCGCCAGGCTTCGTGCAGGTTCTCGCGCGACATGAGTTCGTCAACCCACTTCGATAGGGAGGATGGGAGGCCGGAGTCACGCTGTGGCCAAGGGCGGTTCCAGGGTCGGGGGTGGGAAGGGATCTGTCAAAGACCCGGAGCGGCGGGGAGAGTCGCGGCGTTCAGCCGAAGCGGCGGTCCTCGATGTGGGTGACGGTGAGCTCGGTGCCGTCCATGTGCCGCTTCGACCTGCCGCAGAGCCCGACCTCCAGGTCTCCCGCGCCCCGCGTCACGTCGGCCGGCTCGACGTAGGTGAGCACGTCGTCGTGGTGGCAGGTGACGCACCAGCCGGGGACGTCCTCGAACGCTATGACACCGAAGTCGCCCGCGGGAGAGCCGATATACACGGGGCCGTACTCGGCGAGCAGGCTTACGGCCTGCTCGCCGAGGTCTCGGCCCGGGTCCGGTTGTGGCAGGACCACGCATGTTCCATGGTCGAACAGTACCCAGGACGAGTCATTACTGTTGAGGTTCCGGGGGCTCAGCACTTTCCGCCAGGTGCTCACGAATTCATCGGTATCCATGAGGATCATGATGACGGGAGCCTCTGACACTTTTTCAGCGGCGGGTAAGCAGCGCTCTAACAGCCATTCAGCCCGGCCCAGTCCGCGACCGTGTCCGAGGCCGTGTACGAGCTGTCCGCGCCGTTGAAGTAGAAGCTCCGGTTCGCCAGGTCGCCGCAGGAACTCGCCTCCTCCACGTTCGTCCAGGTCCCGTTGAGATCGAACTTGTACGCCAGGGTGTCTCCGGAGACCGCCGGGACGATGATCTGCCATTCGTCCGTGGCGATCTTCGTCATCGGGTAGAGGCCCGCGCTCCAGTCGTTCGACGAGGACATCCCGATGCCGAGGGCCGAGAAGTCGCCCGAGATGTAGACCTCGTCGCCGCTCGGGGTGGCGGACGGGACGGTGGCGTCGATGATCGCCTCGGCGGTGCCGCAGGTGTTCGGTCCGGCCCAGTTCAGGACCGTGTCCGTCTGCGTTCCATCGTCGACGCTGACGGTGCGGTTGGCGACGTAGCCGCAGCTCCCGGTCTCCTCGACGTTGCTCCACGAGGCTCCGAGGTCGTACTTGTACTCGAGCGTCGTGTCGCTGGCCGAGGTCACGGTGGCCGTGTAGTGCGTATCGTCCACCTTGGTCATCGCGACCCCGGAGGCCGCCCAGTCCGAACCGCCCTCTCCGAGTACTGAGAAGTCGCCGTCGAGGTAGACGGAGTCTCCGGACGCCGCAGTATTGACCGGGACGGTGACGTTGATGATCTCCGTGTACGCAGTGGTTGTGGTCGCCGAGACCGAGGAACTCGCTGCGGAGACGTCTCCGTTCGTGTCGTAGGCCTCGACCGTGTACGTGTACGTAGTTCCGGGCGTCAGGCCGGAGTCGGTATAGGTCGTACCAGTAGTACTACCGACGACAGCGCCGCCCCGCAGGACGTAGTAACCGGCCACCGCGTACGAGCCGCTGGTCGTCGAGGCTGTCCACGACAACGGAACCGTCGTAGTGGTGACGGTGCCGACGGTCAGGCCGGTCGGGGCGTTCGGCGCGGTGCTCGCGGCGGCGGTCGTCGCGGTGACTGAGGAACTCGCGGCCGAGGTGCCTGCGGAGTTGTCCGCCTCCACGGTGTACGTGTACGAGGTCGAGGCGGTCAAGCCGGTGTCGGTGTACGTGGTGCCGGTGGTGGTGCCAATGACAGTGCCGCCGCGCAGCACCTTGTAGCCGGTCGCGCCGCTGGACGCGGTCCAGGAGAGCGAGACTGTCGTGGACGTGGTGGCGGTCACCTTCAGGCCGGTCGGCGCGCTCGGGACCGTGGTCGTGCAGGTGCTGAAGGTCTCGCAGACGATCTTCGGCGTGTCGCTGTTGCTGCCTGCCGAGATGTCGTCGGCGAGGCGCACGTACTGCGCCATTGACCACATCAGCGGGGTCGCCGAGTTGTCCGGCTCGCCGAGCGTCCAGCCGGTTCCCGAGGCGGTGGCGGCGGTCGAGCTGCCCCAGACCTGCTCGGAGATCTGGCCGTCGGCGGACGCGGAGGCCTGCATGATCTCCAGCTGGGACTCGGCGCCGCTGGTGTTGCCGTCGGCGATGTCGTACTCGCCGCGCTCGCCGTTGAACACCGGCCAGAGATTGCCGACGCCGGCACCGGTGTAGTCGGCGCCGGTGGAGGTCTCGCCGTAGCCGTCGTGGTTGTAGCGGTGGTACATGACGCCCTGCGGCGTGGTCACCGCGATGGTGTCGTCCACGGCGGTGAGCGAGTTGGTGATGTCGGTGGCCGAGGCGGACTTGATGCCGAGGCGCACCAGCTCGAGGAATCCGGCGTCGATGATGGCACGCTGGTCGTAGGTGCCGCCACCGTTCGCCAGGGACACGTCGTCCGACGCGTTGGGGGTGCCGTCGGGCGCGATGCGGATGAAGTATTCGCCGCTCGCGACGGAACCGCTGGTGGTGTACGTCCAGCCGTCCACGTCACTCGCCCACGTCTCGGCGGTGCTCAGGTACGTCGAGGCGTCGGTCGTATCGCCCTGGTCGTCGGCGAGGACGTAAGCGCAGACCAGGCCCGCGATCTCGGCCGCGATCGTCGAGGGCGAATACCCGCCGGCCTCCTCCCAGCGCTCCTGTCCGGTGTACGGGCCGTTGGCGACGAGGTAGGCGGCCTCGGTCTTGAGCGTGGTCCAGTCGGTGGAGCTGGTGTCGCCGAGCTGGTAGGCGAGGATCAGCGGGTCGGCCACCTCGTCCATCTGCTGGCCGCTCCACTCCTGGTTACCGTTGAGCCAGGTGTTCTGCTTGACCTCGCCGCTGGATTCGACCTCGTACTTGAGGATGTACGAGAGCGCGGCGGAAGCGTCCGTGCTGTCCCCGGCGGCGAGCAACGCAGTGGCCATTTCGTACTCGTCGCGCGTCCAGACGAGGTGGTAGCCGTGGTTTCCGGTGCTCGCGGCGCTGTCGGCGGCTCCCCAGGGATCTGTTGGCGAGGCGACGAATCCGCCGACGTACATCTTGTCCTCGTCCGCCTTCATCTCCATCAGCGAGACGTAGTACTGATTGAGCAGCGCGGCGCTTCCGGTTCCGCCGTCCGCGGCCGGTTCGACCGAGTCAGGGGGCGAGTTCAGTCCGGCGAGCCAGGTGTGCCAGCCGGACTCGAAGCTGGATTCCAGCGAACTGAAGCCGATGCCGAGCGCGGTGGACGCGTCGGTGATCGCCGAGGACTCGGCGGTGTCGAAGGCCAGCGCGAGGGTGAACGTGGTCGAGCCGGAGGAGTTCACCGGGATCTCGGCGGTCTGGTCGAGGTGCCCGCTGCTCGATACGCCCGAGTACGTCGTGGCCAGGTCGTAGTCGCTGCCCAGCTGCGTGACACCGGAACTGCTGGTGCCGACGTAGCCGGTGCTGGACTCGGAGAATCCGGTACTCGCCGCGAGCGCGCTGGCCACCGAGCCGTTGACGGCTTCGAGGTCGCCGCTGGTCGAGTCGGTGCCGCCGGTGTTGCCGTCGCCCTGGTTGTCCAGATACGGCTGGTAGTCGGCGTAGAGGTAGAGCGGTGACGAGGTGTCGTTGGTGAACGTGGTCTGGATCAGGATCACGCTCGAGTTCGGGTCGGCGATGTAGGTCTTGGTGATCGAGAAATCGCCGTTGGTCGCCGTGTTCGTCTGCTGCCAGGTGAGCGAGGTCGAGTCTGCGAGCGTGACCGCGTGCGAGGTGCTGGAAACCTCTGAATCAGTGAACGAAGAGCCGTTGGTCACGTAGTACTGCAGGCCGTAGGTGTCGGGCTCGTCGTCCTCGGGGTAGAACGCGTTCTCGAGTTCGCCGTTGCCGATCGTGTACGCGACCTTGGATGACGAACTGGTCGAGTCGGCGAAGCCCTGGACTCCGCCGCTCTCGTTCCAGTACGGGGTGGTTCCGGGACCGCCCGAGGCCGTGGCGGCGAGGGCCGGGGCGGCGGATCCGGCCACGAGGGCGGTCGCGGTGAGTGCGAGGACTGATGCGGCCGAGATCAGGGGCCGTATTGCGCGGAGCCGTGGGCGTGCCGCTCTCATGGTCGTTCTCCTTTGAACGAGAGCTTGCGGGACAGATTGGTTGTCTGGCCGAACAAACTTGATGAGCGCTGCGTAACGTAACAGAAGCATGGAGGGTCCGCCAGGGGCCTGAGCGGGACAACGCGGCAAAGACCGGCAAAGAATTGTTTGGGCGGCAACCAAACCAGACGGGTCTCCGAGGGAGGAATCGCCGCTCGGGTGATCGTCCACGCACCCTTGGCCACCGCACGGTTGACGGACCGTCAGCCCGGTCCTACGTTCGCCTGCAAGACATTTGTTCACTCGCCGAACCGCGCTCCTCCCGTTCCTTTCGGTCCCCCCTCGTTCCGACCCGAGATCAGGAGTCGTTTTGTCTGGTGCAATCGGTCCCACACGACGTCAGTTAATCCAGGGCGCGGGCCTTGGCGCGCTAGCACTCGGCGCCTCCGGCGGGCTGGCCGCATGCTCCTCCGGCCTCAAGGGCACGGGCGGCGGCGGTACCGGTACCACGCTGAAGATCGGCTACGTCAGCCCGCAGACCGGCTCGCTCTCCTCCTTCGCGCAGAGCGACCCGTTCGTCCTCAAGCGGCTCGCGCCGATCCTGGCGAAGGGCTTCAGCAAGAACGGCAAGACGTACACGATCGACATCGTGGTGGAGGACAGCCAGTCCACGACCACGCAGGCCAGCGCGGTGACCACCAAGCTGATCACGCAGGATCAGGTGGACATCGTCGTCGCTTCGGCCACCCCGGACACCGCCAACCCGGTCTCCAGCGTGTGCGAGGCCAACGGGGTGCCGAACGTGACCACGATCGTGCCCTGGGAGGCCTGGTTCTTCGGCCGCGGGAAGACGCAGGGAGAGTCCTTCGATTGGTCTACCTGCTTCTTCGTCGGAGTGGACCAGTTGTATGACTGCTTCGAATCCATGTGGCGGAAGATGAGCATCGACAGCGGCAAGGTCGCCTGCCTGTGGCCGAACGACGACGACGCGAACGCCTTCCGACAGGCGTTCCCCGGCTATATGACCAAGGACGGCTACACGGCGGTGACCACAGGCGCGTACCAGGACGGACTGACCGACTTCAGCCCGGAGATCGCGACCTTCAAGTCCTCCGGCGCCGAACTGTTCACCTGCACGCCGATCCCGCCCGACTTCCAGACCTTCTGGAAGCAATCGGCGCAGCAGGGCTACACGCCCAAGCTCGCCACCGTCGCCAAGGTGATGCTCTTCCCAGCCGAGGCAGTCGCGCTCGGCAGCCTCAGCAACAACATCGCGACCGATGTGTGGTGGAGCCCGCAGAACCCTTATAAGTCGACGCTGGACGGGGTCTCGGCCGCGGATCTCGCCACCGCGTACTCGCAAAGTTCCGGGAACCAGTGGTCGCAGGCGCTCGGCTCCTGCTACTCGCTGTTCGAGATCGCGCAGGCCGCGCTCAAGGGGGCGAGCGACCCGACCGACAAGTCCGAGGTCGCCGCGCAGCTCAAGAGCATGAAGATCAGCGGGATCAGCGGGCCGCTGGACTTCACGGCCGGGCCGGAGCCGGGGATCGCGCTGCAGAAGCTGTGCGGCGGCCAGTGGAAGCCGGGCACGTCCTTCCCCTGGGACCTGTACATCGTGGACAACGCCCTGAACACCGCCGTGCCGGAGAACGGCACCCTCGCCCTGACGAACTCGTGAGCGGGGAGGAGAGCGAGCCGGCGCCACCGCTGCTCGGCCTCGAGCGGGTCGGCCACCGCTTCGGCCGGGTCGTGGTGGCCGAGGAGCTGAGCCTGAGCGTGCCGCGCGGCGCGGTGCTCGGCGTGGTCGGGCCGAACGGGGCCGGGAAGACGACGCTGTTCTCGCTGATCGGCGGCCAACTGCGGCAGCAGTCAGGCAGGATCAGCCTGGACGGACGTGCGCTGGACGGCCTGTCCCCCGCCGCGCGGGCCCGGCTGGGGATCGGACGCACGTACCAGGTGCCGCGCCCTTTCGGCCGGATGACAGTGTTCGAAAACACGCTCGTCGCGGCGAGCCACACCGCGGGGTTGCGCGGCCGGAGCGCGGACCAGGCTGCGTACGCGGCGCTGGAGCGGACCGGGCTCGCTGAGCTGGCGAACGAGCGGGCCGAGCGGCTCGGGCTGCTCTCTCGCAAGCGGCTCGAACTGGCCAGGGCGCTGGCCGGCGGCCCGAAATTGCTGCTGCTCGACGAGGTGGCGGGCGGGCTGACCGAGCCCGAGGTCGTCGAGCTCGTCGGGATCATCAGCGGGCTGCGGGACGAGGGGCTCACGGTCGTCTGGATCGAGCACGTCGTACACGCGCTGACCCGCAGCGTGGACCGGCTGATCTGCCTGGCGCAGGGCCGGATCCTGGCGGACGGCGAGCCGCGCGCGGTGCTCGCGGACCCGGCCGTGCGCGAGGTGTATTTCGGGGTGGACGTGGCGGCGGGGTCGGAGACGGGAGACGCCGCGTGAGCACGCTGCTGCAGATCGAAGGGCTAACCGTGCGGCACGGCCAGCTTGTCGCTCTCAGAGACGTGAGCCTCACCGTCGATCCGGGCCAGGTGGTCGCGGTGATCGGGGCGAACGGCGCGGGCAAGAGCACGCTGCTGGAGACGGTCGCGGGCCTGCTGCCCGCCGAGCGCGGCCGCGTGCTGTTATATGGGGGCAAAGACGTGGACGGCACGGACGTGACCCGACTTCCCGCGCATCGGCGGCTGCGGGCCGGGATCGCGCTGGTGCCGGAGGGCCGGCGGCTGTTCCCCTCGCTGACGGTCCGGGAGAACCTGCTGACCGGCCAGTACCGCAAACGGCCTGGTCCATGGGACCTCCCGGCAGCTTTCGAGCTTTTCCCGTGGCTGCCGGAGCGGGCCAACCAGCGTGCCTCGGCGCTGTCTGGAGGCGAGCAGCAGGCGGTCGCGCTGGCCCGGGCGTTGCTCGGCAATCCCAGGGTCCTGCTGCTCGACGAACTCTCGCTCGGCCTAGCGCCGGTCGTGATCGCGGCCGTCTACCGCACGCTGCCGCGGATCGTTGCGCAGGGCACCGCGGTGCTGCTGGTCGAGCAGGACGTGAGCCTCGCGTTGCGCAGCGCCGACCACGTGCATTGCCTGCTGGAAGGGCGGATCCAGCTCAGCGGCGCCCCCGCGGCGTTGACCGCGGAGGAGATCGAGGCGGCGTACTTCGGCGTGCTGCGGGGAGCTTCCTGATGATCTGGGTCGACGCGATCCTCCAGGGCGTGCTCGCGGGCGGACTCTACGCGCTGTTCGCGTGCGGGCTCTCGCTGATGTTCGGCGTGATGCGGATCGTGAACCTGGCGCACGGAGACTTCGCGGTGCTCGCCGCGTTCCTGGCGTACAGCCTGATCTCGACCACGGGAGTCAACCTGCTGTGGGCGGCCGTCCTGACGGTTCCGGTGTTCGCGGTGTTCGGATACCTGGTGCAGCGCGGACTGCTGAATCGGGCGATGAACGGGGGCGCGCTGCCGCCGCTGCTGGCCACGTTCGGCCTGTCGGTGCTGATCCAGAACTCGTTGCTGCAGGGCTACACAGCAGACAGCAGGGCACTGAGTCCGGGGCGGATCGGCACCGCGTCGCTCCAGATCAGCAGTCAGATTTCGCTGTCGTATCTCGAGCTATTGATTCTCGGGCTCGCGGTGCTGGTGCTCGGCGGCCTCGAGTTCTATCTCAGCCGTGGACGCACCGGCCGGATGCTGCGCGCGGCATCGGACGATCCGCAGGCGGCCGGGCTCGTCGGCGGCGATCCTCGGCACCTGTACGGGATCGCCACGGCCCTGGCGTTCGGCACGCTCGCGCTGGCCGGGCTCCTGTTTGCCGCGCGCAGCTCCGTCTCGCCGAGTTCTGGGCCGAGCGAGCTGCTGTTCGGCTTCGAGGCCGTGGTGATCGGCGGGCTCGGCTCGCTGTGGGGCACGCTGCTCGGCGGCATCGCGCTGGGTGTCGCGCAGAACGTGGCCGGGCAAGCGAATCCGGCGTACACGCTGCTGGCCGGGCATCTGCTGTTTCTGCTCGTGCTGATCCTGCGGCCTGAGGGCCTGCTGCCGCGACGGAGGCTCGCATGAGTCTGATACGCGGGAGCCGGGACCGGGCCGTCTCCGGGGACGCCGCGGCCGGGGAAGCGGTCGTCGTCGAGCGCGGCGGACGCCCGGCGCGCTACACGGCGATCGGCGGCGTCGTCCTGGTCGCGGTGCTGGCCTATCTGCCGTATGTGCTGGTCACCGGCGTCACGCAGACCATGGTCGTGTTCTACTACCTGGCCGCGATGGCGCTGATGTGGAACCTACTGGCCGGGTACGCGGGGCTCGTCTCGGTGGGTCAGCAGGCTTACGTGGGTCTCGGTGCGTACGCCGTGCTGCAACTGTCGAACTGGGGCGTGCAGCCGTTTCTCGGGATTTGGCTCGCCGGGCTGGTCTGCGCCGCAATCGCGCTGCCCACCTCGTTCGCGGCGTTCCGGCTGCGCGCCGACTACTTCGCGGTCGGCACCTGGGCGATCGCAGAGGTCTACCACCTGCTGACGATCCAGGACAACTCGCTCGGCGGCGGCAGCGGCAGTGCGCTGACCACGCTCTCCGGGATCACTCCGACGCTGCGGGACGCGCTGACGTACTGGAGCGCGCTCGGCGTCGCGGTGTGCTGCGCGCTCGGCTGCTTCCTGCTGCTGCGCGGGCGGACCGGCCTCGCGCTCACCGCGATCCGGGACGACGAGACGGCGGCCGGCAGCAGCGGGGTGCGGGTGGGGCCGGCGAAGCGGACGGTGTACCTCGCGGCGGCGGCCGGATGCGGCGCGGCGGGCGGCCTGGTCATCGTCAGCCAGCTCAACGTCGCCCCGGACTCGGCGTACAGCGTGCAGTGGAGCGCCTACATGATCTTCATGGTGCTGCTCGGCGGCATCGGCACGCTCGAGGGCCCGATCATCGGCGCGGCGCTGTTCACGATCGTGCAGCAGTACTTCTCGGCGGACGGCGCGTGGTACCTGATCGGGCTCGGCGCGACCTGCGTACCGGCCGCGATCTGGCTGCCGCGCGGGCTGTGGGGCCTGGTGGAACACCATACCCCGCTGCGGATCTTCCCGCTGGGGCGCAGGGTCCGCGCCCGGTGATCGGACCGTCGGCCCGCGGTCCGGCCGACGGTCCGATCACCGTTCACCTCGGAATCAGGGCCCGTATTTCACCGGTCGGCGCAGCAGCCAGTCGATGAAGCCGCGGCGCGGCGGACGGGCGGTGATGCTGCCGGAGCGGGCGCTGCCGGAGACCTCCACCCGCAGCACCGTCGGCACGGACCCGGCCCCCTTCGGCTGGCGCACCTTGGCCGAGCCGCTGGAGAGCTTCACCTCGTCCATGACGACCTCGATGCCCGGCTTGGTCACGATCGTCAGGCTGCCGCTGCGCACGGTGGCCTGGATCTGCAGCGTCGGGCCGGTGAGCACGGCCTGGGTGAGATCCAGCTTCACGCTGCCGCTGCCGGCCTTGATGTCCATCGCGCGCGGCAGCACCCAGCGCCCCTCGCGCACGGCGCTGCCGCTGCTCACCTCGATCTGCGCGAGTTCCTTCGCCTCGCCGGGCACCGCGAGCGCGGATCCGGCCTGCAGGGCGGGGAGGTCGGTGACCAGGAGGGCGAGCTCGCTCCCGGTCCTCGCATTGAGCGCCCTCTCCAACCGCTCGTCGAGTTCGTCCATGGTCAGCCGGCCATCCCCCGCCGCGACCCGCAACTGCTCGGCGATCCGGTCGCGGTCCGCGTGCGACGCCCGGAGCTCGGGCACCGGCGCCTTGTCGTCTGTCATGGTGAGTAGGGTATGCGCTGCGCGGCCCGGGGCTCCAGAGCGGGCATATAGCGCAGAAAATTTCTTAAATCAACCTGAAGATCATGACAACCGGACGGCGTCGTACCGCGTATTAACCTATGTGAGCAACGACGAATCCCAGCAGTTCTGGCAGCCCGGTGAAGACGAGGCGGCGAACGCGGCGCGACCCGCGCAGCGCCGGAAGGTGCTGTTCGCCCTCGGCGGCCTGACGTTGCTCGCGGGCGTCGGCGTTGCGGCCGCGATAGCCGCCACGACCCGTTCCGGCGCTCCGAAGACCACGACCGCGGGCGCCGAGACGACGGCGAGCCGAAGCGCCGTCCCCTCCCTCACACCGACCACCGCGAGCGCCAGCCCGACCCCGACGGCGTCCGCCGCGATCGCGACCAAGCCGCAGTACTACGTGGACAATGACGGCCCCAAGGCCATCGCGCTGACCATGGATGACGGCCCGGATCCGCGCTACACGCCGCAGGTGCTGGAGATATTCCGGAAGTACGACATCAAGGCGACCTTCAACATGGTCGGGCAAAGGGTCGGATCCAACCTGTCGCTGGTGCGCGAGGTCTCGGCCGAAGGCCACACGATCACGAACCACACCTGGGACCACGCGGACCTCACGCGCGCGACGTATGCCCAGGTGTGCTCACAGATGGACCGCTGCAACGAGGCGCTGGCCGACGCGAACCAGCACCCGACGATATTCCGCGCGCCCTACGGCAACTGGGCCGCCTCCGTCTTCCAGGCCTGCGCGGCCCGCGACCTGCGGCCGGTGGACTGGTCGGTGGATCCGCGGGACTGGGACACCGAGCACGTCGACACCCAGGACATCGTGCGCACGGTGCTGCGCACGACGCAGGCGCACGACATCATCCTCGAGCACGACGGAGGCGGGGTGCGGCGCAATACGGTGGCGGCGCTCAAGATTTTTATACCGAAACTGCTCGACGACGGGTACAACTTCGTAGCGATGTGACCCGCGTGCGAGGCACATGTGAGGAACCGTGTGCATCATGGCACTATGACGGAACGTCACCGTAGCGGCCCCCGCCTCGATCTCGCGGCGAGCTTTGACCACGTGGGGGTGGCCGGCGCCTATCGATTTCGGCCGCCGTACCCGGCCGAGGTCTTCGATGTCCTCGAGAGCCTGCTCGAGGAGCCGGAGCCGCCAAGCGTCCTCGACCTCGGCGCCGGCGAGGGCGCGCTGGCCCGGCCGCTGATCGCCCGAGGCCGGGTGGCGCGGCTCGACGCGGTCGACTCCTCGGCCGCGATGATCGAGGCGGGCCGCGAGCGTCCCGGCGGCGGACACCCCGGCCTGCGCTGGATCGTCGGCTCGATCGACCAGGTCGAGCTCGACGGCCCGTACAGCCTGGTCACGGCGGGTGCGAGCCTGCACTGGATGCCGAGGCAGTACACGATGGCGCGGCTGGCGACCGGCCTGCTCGGCGAGCAATCCGTGCTCGCCATCGCCGAGCACGGATACCACCGCCTGCCGTGGCGCGACGCGATGAACGAGGTGATCGCCCGCCACTCCCGCAACCCCGACTTCGACCCGAGGTACTCGGTGGTCGAGGAACTCGTCGAGCACGGACTGTTCTGCAAGACCGGCGAGCACCGCACCATCCCGGCCCCATTCCGGCAGCCGGTCAGCGAGTACATAGAGCAGTTCCACTCCACCGCGACCCTCGCCAGGGAACTGATGCCCAGCGAGGAGGCCGCGATATTCGACGCGGCCATGGAGGAGATTGTCCGTCCCTACGCGACGCGGGACGAAAGCGGCGAGGACGTGCTGTCGGTGGAGGTCGTAGCAAGCGTGGTCTGGGGACGGCCCATCGATCGAGTCTGAGCCGCTCGCCCCCAATGCTCTCGCTCGGCTACTCCTCCAACTGCAGGATCGTCTCCTCGATCTCCCCGCGACGCGCGTTCGCGTACGCGACCTCGCTCCCGGTCGGCACAAAGCCCGCCTTTGCCAGCACCCGCAAGGATCCCAGGTTGTCGGACGCGGCCCGAGCGTAGACCGGCCGAGTCTTCTCCAACTCAAGCAGCAGTCCGAGCGCGAGGCTCGCGATCCCTCGGCCCCAGTACTCTCGATCGATCCAGTAGGTGACCTCGGTGTCGCCGTCCATGACGAAGCTCGCGACCGTGCCGACGAAGACTCCGTCGCAGGTAATCGCCTTGTTCAGAACCCCCGGCATCGTCCGTATCTTGCGCATATGCGCGTCGAAGGCCGCGCGGTCATCGGGGTCAGTCGACGTAAACGCAGCCATCCGTACCGACTCCGGATCACGCATCTGCTCGAACAGCGAGTCGAGATCCGTGTCCTCGACGTCCCTCAGCTCAATAACCATTGCCATCCTTATCAGCTCCCCATTCCGGTAACCCGCAGTGTGAGATTCAGCCGACCGCCGCTCAGTCCCAGGCCCGGAGGACCGCTGTCCGGGTAAAGCTTGGGCACGCCGTGGTACACGAAGCGCGATGGTCCGCCGAAGACGAACGCGTCCCCCGATGCGAGCTCCACGTCCGTCCACGGCCGATTGCGGTTCTCCGTGTTGCCGAAGCGGAAAACGCACCGGTCCCCCATGCTGAGCGACACGACCGGCGCGTCGGAGCGCTCCTCTTTGTCCTGGTGCATGCCAAGCTTCGCGTCGCGGTCGTAATAGTTCACCAGCGCCACGTCCGGCCGATACGCGTCGGCCGCCGACGAATCCCGATACCCAAAGCGCACCACCTCACGGCCCAGCTCGGCCAGCCATTGCGGCAACTCGGCCACCCGCGCCCCGTTATGGTCATCCGCGGTCCGCGAGTACCGGTAGGGCCGCCAGTACCAGCCAAGGTGCACCGACTGCACAGACATCACGCCGCCCCCAGGCAGCCGCGTACGTCGCATGGGCACCGGCCCACTCGCCCACGCCCGGCACGCCTCGACGAGCTTTACTTGCTGGTCAAGCGGTAGCCAGCCGGGCAGGTGCAAAGCCCCCGGAGCGATCTCAACGCGCCGGGGCCGCACGGGATCCTCTGGGAACGGGATCATGCCCTCAGGCTACGCCGGGGGTCCGACAGCGATCGGGGTGAGCGGAGTCGCGGGCGGCACGTCCGAAAGCGGCCGGAATGATCCGCGTGCCCAGCCGTTGGCCCTACGGCGATCGGAATAGCCGGAGTCGCAGGCGGCCCGTTCTAGAGCGGCCGGGAAGATCGGCGTGGCAGGTGGCTATCGAGGTGGCGGCTGGTCGGCGGTGCGGGGTTGGTTGAAGCGTCAGGCGGCGGGCTTCTGCCAGACGGAGACATGCTTGCGGCTCTCGTTGGTGAACGGCTCGCGGCCCCAGTCCGCCCAGCGTTCGACCAGGCGCATTCCGGCGATGCGGGCCATCAGGTCTAGCTCGGCGGGCCATACGTAGCGGAAGGGGATGGAGCGTACCGAGCCGCGGCCGTGCTCGACCTCGATGTAGTTCGAGCTCATGGCCTGCGTCGCGACATCGTAATGGTCAAAGGCCCAGCGGGTCGGGGTGACGCGGAAGGGAATGGCCTGCTGGCCGTGCGGCAGGCGGCGCAGCTCGGGCAGGTGCACCTCGACGACGAAGTGGCCGCCGGGCTCGAGGTGCGCGGCGGCGTTGCGGAAGCAGTCGACCTGGGCGTCCTGGGTCGTCAGGTTCATGATCGTATTGAAGATGAGGTAGGCGAGGCCGAATGTGCCCTCGCCGTCGCGCTCACTGCGGCCTTCGCCGTCGCCGTCGCCTCCGGCTCTGGTGCTCGCGAAGTCGCCGAAGGTGACGTCGATCGCGGCGCCGCCGGGCTTCTCGCGCAGCTTGGCGACCATGGCCGGGGACAGGTCGATGCCGTGGACCTCGACGCCTCGGCTGCTGAGCGGGAGGGCGATGCGGCCGGTGCCGATGCCTAGTTCGAGGGCGCGGCCGCCGTCGGCGAGGCGGGCGAGGAAGTCGACTGTCATGTCGATGACTGCGGGATCGAACTCGCTCGACGCGGGGTCGTCGTACGTTGCGGCGACGCTCTCGCCGAAGTAGTCGGGCAGGAAGGGCCCGTTGCCATCAGGGGTTTCGGTCACGGTCGCACCGTACTGCGGGCTGTTTGCGCGTCGCGAGTGATTATCGCGATCGGCAGGTGAGGTATGCGAGTCTTGACGACGTGACTGCGCACGCTGTGTTCCTCGTGCTTGCCGTGGCCGGCTGGATCTCGCTGGCGATCTGGGTCGTGCTGCTGGTCGGGCGCGGTGGGTTCTGGAGGATGGACCTGCGTCTGCCCGAAGCCCCGGCGGACGGGGACGGAGACGGCGGGGGACGGGCGTGGCCCTCGGTGACAGCCGTGATCCCGGCGCGGGACGAGGCGGGGATTCTGCCTGCGACGCTGCCCTCGGTGCTCGCGCAGGACTACCCGGGGCCGTTCTCGGTGATCGTGGTCGACGATGCGAGCACGGACGGCACCGGCCGGGTCGCCGCGGAGCTCGCCGAAGCGATGCCGAGTGCGAGCGGCTGCGCTCCGCTGCACGTGCTGCGCGGCTCGGGGCCGCCGCCGGGCTGGGCGGGGAAGGTGGCGGCGATGGATCGCGGGCTGCGTGCGGTCGATGACATCGATGAGATCGATGACGAGACCGAGTACGTGCTGTTCACGGACTCGGACATCGCGCATCCGGCGGACAGCCTGCGTCGACTCGTGCGGCATGCGCAGGACTCTGAGTTGGATCTGGTCTCGCTGATGGCGCGGCTGAGCACTGATTCGGCCGCCGAGCGGGTGATCGTGCCGGCGTTCGTGTTCAGCTTCTTCCAGCTCTATCCGCCCGCTTGGGTGAATAATCCGACCGCGCGTACGGCCGCTGCGGCGGGCGGGTGCATGTTGGTGCGGCGGCAGGCGCTGGAGGACGCCGGCGGGCTGGCGGGGATCGCGGACGCGCGGATCGACGACGTGGCGCTCGGCACGCTGCTCAAGCGCGGTGGCAGAGGTGGGGGGAACGGTGGGGAGAGTAGTAGCGACGGCGGTGGCACGGGCGGGAGTGATGGGGGGACTGATAGCGGGAGTCGTGGCAGGACTGATAGCGGGAGTCGTGGCGGGAGTGGCGACGGCAGCGCCAGCAGCGAAGACAGCAACTGCAGAAGCGGGTGTAGCGGCGGCAGCGGCAGCGAAGACATCGGCGTTGGCGAAGGCAGCGCCAGCGCCAGCAGTAGCAGTGACGGCAGCAGCAGCAGCGGTTTCATCCGTGACGACGGCAGCGGCGGTGGCAGCCGTGAAGGCGGCAACGGCGGCGGCGGCAGCAGCAGCAGCAGCAGCAGGGAAAACTACGGACGCGTCTGGCTTGGGGTGACCACCGGCGTGCGGAGTTTGCGGCCGTACCCTCGTCTGGCCGATTTGTGGGACATGATCGCGCGCAGTGCGTACACCCAACTGCGCTACTCCCCCTGGCTACTGCTCGGCACGATCGTCGGGCTTGTGCTCACGTACGGGGTGCCGCCGATCGTGGGCGTCGTTGGGCTGGCTACGCAGCGGTGGGGCGTGGCGATTCCGGCGCTGGCGGCGTGGGGGGTGATGAGCGCGGTCTACGTTCCGGTGCTGCGACTCTATGGCCTGCGCTGGTGGCGGGCGCCGCTGTTGCCGGGGGTGATGGCGGTGTACGGCGCTATGACGATCGACTCGGCGCGCCGGCATTGGCAGGGGCGCGGTGGGGCGTGGAAGGGACGAATGATTGAGTCGGGCGAGTGAGGATGGTGGTCCTCACTCGCCCGACTTGATCGGGGCAACCGCTACAAAGGGATCTAGTTGTAGCTGCCCAGGTCTGCGACGGTGCTGCTGGAGTTCACCGTGGCTCCGACGCCGTTGATGATGTTGTCGATGGTTCCGACACCACCTAGCGAGACGGTGACCATGTCGTTGAACTGCACGCCCGACGAGTTCGGTGCGGTGATCGCGTTGGCGCTGACCTCACCCGAGTTCACGTCGAAGTAGCAGTACACGCCGAGGCCGTAGCCCTTGAAGGCGGACACCGAACTGGCGACGTTGATCGAGGGGTAGCCGTCCGACGATCCGTCCATCCAGCTGGACTGGTTGGGCGGGTCGTACGGCATCTCACTCTGGTAGAAGTAGTCGGCTCCGCCGTTGCCGTTCCACTGGGTCTGCACAGCCTGGTAGTGCTCGACTGCCAGTCCGTAGAACGTCACGTTGGCGCCGTTGACGACCAGGCCATTGGCCGCGGTGTTGGTCGTCCAGCCGACGGTGCCGCCGTTGCCGTGGTCCGCGCGCCAGAGCCAGAGGTCGTCGCCGACCACGTTGCTGCTGTTGACTTGCAGCGTCTCCGTCGCCTTGCCAACCGTCGCGCCGCCGATCCGGGCGAAGATGTCCGAGATGACCGTGGGGTCGGAGGCGTGGCTGGTGCTGGAGCCGGACGGGCCGATCTGCACGAGCACCGAGGAGTTGGTGGTGCCCGCGTCGAAGATCAGATCGCCGATGCGGATGCCGTTGACGTCCGAGGTCTGCAGGATCGTGTCACCGTTGTTGGACACCAGCGTGGCCAGGCCCATGCCGAGCACGACCGTGTCCGGGTTGGTGACGTCGATGGTGCCGTTGATCTGGTAGACACCCGGGGTGAACAGCAGGTCCTGCCCGCTCGCCAAGGCCGCGTTGATCTGTGCGACCGTGCTGGACGGCGTGGCGAGGTAGAAGTCGGCAATCGGCAGCGTGGTACCCGGGGTGTTGCCGTTCGCCCAGGACACGCCCGACGAATTGCTCCGGACCGAGGGTACGAACACGTCCCAGTTGCCGGACGAGTCGATATAGATGTACGGCTGCTCGTCGACGGTCGGGGTGCTGCCGACGTTGGTGACGTCCGGGAAGCTCTGCCCGGGCACGCCGGTGGAGCCGACGAACACCATGTTCCAGTTCGAGCCGGTGAAGCTGCCGAACTGGTCGTTGCGGAACAGGAACTGCTGCTGGCTGCCGGAGTTGACCTGGCCGGTGACGATCGAGTCGCTGATGTAACCGCCGGAGGACCAGTTGCTCGACGTGTTGCCTGAGGTGTCGTCGTCGAGCACGAGGTTGCCGTCGATCTGCACGCGGCGCATCGGGTCGGCCTGCGAGACCGCCCATTCGGTGCTGCCGGAGGACGGGTCGAGGGTGATGTTGTCCACGCCGCGCCAGAAGTTCTCCGTCGCGTTCCCGTTGTTCCACGCCGCGTTGGCGTAGATCCCGCCGCCGGTGATGACCGTCTGCGTCGGGCTCTGGCCGAGGCCGACGATCTCGGTGTAGAAGCCGACCGGAATCGACAGGTTGTACGTGCCGGGCTCGAACATCAGCTCGTAGCGCTGCGTGCCGAACTGGTTCGACTGCTGCGTGTTGTAGACGGCGTTGATGTCGTTCTGAATCGTCGTGGTCGACATCGAGGTGCTGAACACGTACACGTTCGAGCCGAAGGCGGGCGTGTTGCCCGTCGTGGTCCCGCCGGACGGCAGGGTCCACTGCTGGTTCGAGGTGTCCGCGCACGCCCAGATCTGGGCCTGCGTGCCGGAACCGCCGTAGCCGGTGTCATCGAGACACGCGCCGGAGTTCGGGTTGGTCAGCTCGCCGTTCGACTGCGGGTCCCAGACCTGGGCCGCGGTCCCGTTGCACGTGTAGAGGTCGACGAGGGTGCCGTTCGCGGTGCCGGCCCCGGTCACGTCCAGGCACTCGCCGAGCGTCTGGATCGTGCCGTTCGACTCGTAGGTCCACTGCTGCGCGCTCGTCCCGTTGCAGGTGTAGACCTGAACCGGGCTGCCGGGCGTGGTGCTGGCGGAACGGTCATCCAGGCAGAGGCCTTCGTAGCCGGTGATCGCGCCGGTCGCGCCGACCGTGGCGGCGGGGGCGGCGGCAGCCTGGGCGTGGTGGGCGACGGCCGAGCCGAGGCCGAGCGCCAGGGCTATCGCCGCGAGGAGGGCGAGGAGTTGTCGTTTCACGGCACGCTCCATTCCTGGTTCGAGGTGTCCGCGCAGGTCCAGATCTGGGCCTGGGTGCCCGAGCCGCCGTACCCGGTGTCGTCCAGGCACTTGCCCGAGCTCGGGTTCAGCAGTTCGCCGTTCGACTGCGGCTCCCAGGTCTGCGCGCCGGTTCCGTTGCAGGAGTAGAGATCAACGGTCGTGCCGTTCGCGGTGCCGGCGCCGTCCACGTCCAGGCACATGCCGAGGACCTCGAGCGTGTTGTTCGACTCGACGGTCCACTGCTGCGCGCTCGTCCCGTTGCAGGTGTAGACCTGAACCGGGTTGAGGTCCGCGGTGCTGGCCGAGCGGTCGTCCAGGCACAGGCCCTCATAGCCGGTGATCTGGCCGGTCGCGGTCGTTCCGCCGCCACCGCCGCTGCTGGTGCCGGTGATCTGGTTGAAGATCGACGAGTACTGGTAGCCGGTCCCCTTGTCGTAGCCGTCCACCTCCCAGAAGGACAGCTCGCCGACGCCGTTGGAGGCCGCGAAGCTCTCCAGCGTCTGCGCGTTGGCCGTCGAGAAGTACTCGTTGTCGTCGTTCTGGCCGGCGATCGGCGTCAGGCCCATCATGTTGTACGCGGCGCTCGTCGAGATCCCGTACAGGCCGGAGAGCTGGCCCGCGCTGGCCTGGGCGGCCGACTCGGCGTCGGCGAGCGCGTTCTGCCCGTCGCCGAAGTCCATCGTCATCAGGTTGACCGTGGACACCTTGACGCCCTTGGACTGCGCGTCCTGGAGCAGCGCGTACTCGGAGCCGCTGCCGGTGGGCAGGCCGTTCGGCGCGACCGCGAGCGTGAAGTCGATCTGCACGCTCGGGTCCTCGGCCTGCAGCGCGGCGAGGGCCTGGTCGCGCAGGGAGGTGGCCGAGGTGTCGGAGAGCACGCCGCCCTCGATGTCGAAGTCCAGCCGGTTGACGCCGGTGGTGTTGACGACGTTCGCGTACGCGGCGGTCAGCGAGGAGACGTTGGTGCAGGTCTGCGCGAGTTCGCCGCCGTCGGCGCCGCCGAAGGAGATGATGACGTTGCCGCCGGACGCCTGCAGGGAGCTGATCTGCGAGTTGAACGCGCCGACGCCGGAGCCGTCGTCCTCCCACTCGGGGGTGCAGCCGGACTGCGGGATCAGGAAGGCGAGCGTGTAGTACTTCAGGCCGGTCGCGGCCTCGTCGGCGGCCATGTCGCCCGCGTCGGAGCCGGCGATCTGCAGGTAGGGCGCGGCGAAGTGGGCCGGGAGGGCGGAGCCCGCGGCCTCGGCGGGAGCCGCGGCGGTGAGCGCGAGCCCGCCGGCGGCCATGGAGGCCGCGGCGAGCAGGGATAACGTGCGCCGGGATCTGATCCGGCTTTTCAGCATACTGATATGCATCGTATGTGGCGTCCCTTTCGGCACGAGTTCTCCGGCGGAGGTGGGCAACGGTCCGCCGGGCGGGGAAAGTACTCGAGCGGCTCTGAAACAACTCAGAAACACCGTGTCAGCGATTGCAGCAGTACGCTCGAATGCAGTCAACGGCTCGCAAGAAAACTGGTCCAGACCACAGGGGATTGTTACGAGGTAGCGATGAAACAAGACTCTGTTTCAGAGACTGGTACCGGAACCGGCAGGTCCGAGGGGGTGCGGCCGGGTGGCGGCCGGGTGACCGTGCGGGCGATCGCGGCCGAGACCGGGCTGTCGATCGCGACCGTCTCCCGGGTGCTCAACGGCGGCGGCAGCGTGGCTCCGGAGACGCGCGACCGGGTACGGCAGGTCGTCGAACGGCTCGGCGACCGGGCGCCGGAGCCGCGGAGACGGGACCGGTCGCGGGCGCGGATGACCAGGCCGCCGGTGTTCGTGCGCTGCCCGTACCTGCTGACGGACTACTTCGGCCACATCGTCACGTCGATCGCGGAGACGCTGGCGCTGCACGGCCAGGAGATGCTGCTCGACGCCGGCGACGCCGTGGTGCGTTCGGCGGCGCTGCGCGAGCTGCCGCAGCGGCGCGACGCGCACGGGGCGGTGCTGATCCTCCCGCCCGAGCCGCACGCGGACCTCGAGGCGCTCGCGGCGCGCAGCTATCCGTTCGTCGTCGTGGATCCGCGGATCTCCGTGCCGCGCGGCACGGTCTCGGTCTCGGCGGCGCATTTCTCCGGGGCCCGGGCCGTGACCCGGCACCTCGTGGAGCTCGGCCACCGCAGGATCGGCGTGATCACCGGGCCGCCCGCGTGGCACTCGCGCGACGACCGGGTCGGCGGCCATCTCGCGGCGCTGTCGGAGACGGGCGTGCTCGGCGAGCCGGAGCTGATGCGGCAGGGCGAGCCCGCGACCAAGACCGGCGTGCGCGCGGGCGGGGAACTGCTAGACCTGCCGGCGCGGCCGACGGCGATCGTCTGCTTCAACGACAAGGTCGCGGTCGGTGTGCTGGAGGCGGCGAGCGCGCGGGGGCTGCGGGTGCCCGAGGACCTGTCGGTGACGGGGTTCGACGACATCGACGTCAGCCGGGCCGCCACACCGCGGCTGACGACCGTGCGTCAGCCGCTGCAGGAGATGGGCCGGACCGCCGTGACGATGCTGATGCGCCAGCTCGACGGGCACGCCCACGAGGCGCTGAGCATGGAGCTGGCGACGCAGCTGATCGTGCGCGAGAGCACCGGGCCGGCGCCCGCGTGAGACCCGCGCGGGAGGGCCGCGCCCATCGGGACGCGGCCCTCCCATCGACGGTCGCCTGAGGCCTGTCCGACGGCCTACCTGACGGTCGCTCAGGCCTGCGGACGGCGGCCCGGCTCCTGCGAAGGCATGGACTGGTCCGCGCCCGGCAGGGTCGGGGCGGGCAGCACACTGACTTCGTACTCGGAGACGAGCAGTTCGCCGTGCGTGTCCGGGAGCACCGGGGCCTCGGCGGCGCGGCCGAAGCGGAAGGCGGAGGTAAGGTCGCCGAAGGTGCGGCGGCGCCACGGCGAGATGTTGGGCTCGGTCACGCCGGTCACCTGCTCCAGGAACCGCAGCTGGCTGGTGTGGTCGAAGCTCTCGGAGGCGACGAAGCCGCCCGCGGTCCACGGCGAGACGATGATGCACGGCACCCGGAAGCCGCCGCCGATCGGCAGGCCGTCGCCCGCAGTGCCGTCCGAGGAGGTCAGGGTGACGAACTCGTCCGGGGTGCCGGCCGGCGGCAGCGGCGGGACGACGTGGTCGAACAGGCCGTCGTTCTCGTCGTAGCTGAGGATGAACACCGTCTTCGCCCACACCTCCGGGTTCGCCGCGATCGCGTCGATCTTCGAGGCGATGTAGGCGGCGCCGGCGGCCGGGGTGTCGTTCGGGTGCTCGGAGTCCACGTCGGAGGGCAGGATCCAGCTGACGGTGGGCAGGTTGTCGTTGCGCGCGTCGTACTCGAAGGCGCCGACCGGCTGGAACTCCTGGCCGCTGGTGTAGAGCGTCGAGCTGGTCGAGGCGGTCTGGAACTGCGCGAACTCGTTGAGCATGTTCTTGCCGTCGACGTCCGACTGCTGATACACCTTCCAGCTCACCCCGGCCGCCGTGAGCCGCTCGGCGTAGGTGGTCCAGCTGTAGCCGCCCGAGGGCGCGCTGTTGTCCAGGATCGGGCCGCCGCCGAGACCGTTCGGGTCGATGGTGCCGGTCATCCAGAACATCCGGTTCGGCCAGGTCGGGCCGAGGATCGAGCAGTGGTAGTGGTCGCAGACGGTGAACGCGTCGGCGAGCGCGTAGTGGAAGGGGATGTCGGCGCGGGTGTAGTAGCCCATGGTGTACGGGCCGTTGGCGCCGTCGGCCGCGCGGTGGGCGGGCAGCCAGCTGTCGTTGGCGCCGCCGTTGAGAGCCTGGTGCTGCACGTTCCAGGCGTGGCTGGTGGAGGGGATCGCCTGGGCGCTCGAGGTGTTGGTGTCGAGGTGGAACGGGAGCGTGTAGCCGTCCGGGTTGACCGAGTCCGGCTGGTAGAAGACGGAGCGCCCGGTGGAGAGCTTGATCGCCTCCGGGTCATCGAAGCCTGCGACGCCGGACAGGGTGCCGAAGTAGTGGTCGAAGGACCGGTTCTCCTGCATCAGCAGCACGACGTGCTTGATGTCGCCGAGCTTGCCGGGCCGCGGGTTCGCGGCACTGGCGGCGATGGCGTTCTGGACGTTCGTCGGGAGCAGGGTGGCCGCCCCCGCCGCTGCGGCGCTTCCGAGCAGACGGCGGCGTGTGGAACTCGGCATACCGAGTCACCTTTCTCGCGGGTACATGCGGGTGGGTGCGCTGGGGGCTGCGCGCCCCCAGCGTCCCGCTACGTCCCATCAAGCTGGAACGCCACCTGCTTTAACCCTTGATGAACCCTTGTGACTCTTACCCCTAAACGTTTCCGGCGCGCCTCAGTTGTACGACACGACGTCGCTCGGGCCGCCGAAGCTCGGGCTGACCGCGGCGCCGGTGCCGTTGATCACGGACTCGATGCCGCCGGTGCCGTTCAGGAACACCGTGAGGATGTCGTTGAACTGCACGCCGGAGGTCTGCGGCGCCTGGAACGCCATCGCGTTCTCGATCGCCACGCCCTGATCGAAGTACGAGTAGCTGCCCATGCCGTAGCCGTTGAACGTGGTCACGCTGTTCGGCACGTAGAAGGCCGGGTAGCCGTCCTGGGTCGCGCTGGACATCCACGCGGCCTGGCTCGGCACCTCGTACGGGTTCTCGTTCTGGTAGAAGAGCACCTTGCCGCCCTGGCCGTTCCAGACGGTCTCATACTGCTGATAGTGCTCGACCGCCAGGCCGTTCGCCTCGACCGAGTCGCCGTTGACGACGAGCCCGCTGGCCGCCTGGTCGCCGGTCCAGCCGCCCGCTCCGGCGCCGTGGTCGGCGCGCCAGGACCAGACGTCGTCGATCAGCGAGTTGTCGGAGTTGTCGACGAACGCGGTGGCCACCGTGCCCGCCTCCTCGCCGCCGACGCGGAAGAACACGTCGTCCACGCTGTCCGGGTTCGAGGCGTTGTTGGCCGTGGAGCCCTCGACGCCGAGTTGCAGCAGCGCGGAGGACTGGGTCGGTCCGGCGTCGAAGGTCAGTCCGGAGACGTTGACCCCGGGCACGTCGGCGACCTGCATCGTGATGTTGCCCGCGGTCGGGATCAGCGTGGCGAAGCCGAGGCCGAGGATCTTCGTGTTCGGATTCGTCACCTCGATCGTCTGCGCGTACTGGTAGACGCCCGGGGTGAACAGCAGGTTGTCACCGGCCGCGAGGGCCGCGTTGATCTGGCCGACGGTGCTCGCGGAGTTGACCACGTAGAACGTGCTCAGCGGCAGCGAGGAGCCCGGCGTGTTGCCGCCGGTCCAGCTCGGGCCGTTGGAGTTCGACGCCGCCGAGGGCACGAACACGTTGTAGTTGCCCGAGGAGTCGCTGTACAGGTACGGCTCCTCCTGCGTGGTCGGGCAGCTGGCCAGCGTCGTGTACGGCTCGGTGCCGCCGGTGTCGCCGGAAGTGGACGAGAAGCTCTGCGCGGGCGCGCCCGGGTCGCCGCAGAACACCTGGTTCCACACGCCGTTGCCCCAGCTGCCCATGTCGGTGTTGCGGACGAAGAACTGCTGCTGCGAGCCGTTCGTCACGCTGCCGCTGACGTCCGAGTCGGCGATGAAGCCGCCGCTGGCCCAGTCGGGCGAACCGTCGCAGTAGTCCATCAGAGTGAGGTTGCCGTTGATGTCCACCCGGCGCATCGGGGCGGCCTGGGACACGGCCCAGACGTCCTCGCCGCTGAAGCAGCCGGTCATGCCGGTGACGTTGATCGTCAGGTTGGAGACGGAGCGCCAGAAGTTGTCGGTCGCGTAGCACTCGCTCTGATCGCCGTTGGTGCACTGGTTGTAGGAGTTGATCGCGCCGTTGATCACGACCTGGCCCGGGTTCTGCCCGAGCCCCGCGACGCTCTCGTAGTAGCCGACCGTGAACACGAGCGGGCTCGCCGCCGAGCCGTACGTCCCGGGCTCGAACAGCAGCTCGTAGCGCTGGGCGCCGAACTGGTTGCCGACCTGCGCGTTCGAGATGGTGTTGACAGTGCTCAGGATCGAGGCCACCGACTCGCTCGGAGTGAACACGTAGACGTTCGAGCCGAGGCTGCCGCCGGTGCTCGGCGCGGCGGGCAGCGTCGAGGAGGTGGAGTTGTTGAAGACGGTGAAGTTCGTCATCGACCACCAGTCGGCGGCGCTCGACGCCGTCAGCAGAATCCTGATGTACTTGGCCTGCTGGGTGGAGAAGTTCGCGGTCTCGGTCGCCGTGGTGCCGGTGCCGAAGTAGACCGGGGTGAACTTCGTGCCGTCGTTGGAGACCTCGACGTCGTAGCCGTTCGCGTAGTCGCCGGCGTTGCCGCCCGCGCTGAGGACGACCTGGTCGAAGGTCTGCACCGAGCCCATGTTCACCTCCCACCACTGGCCGGGAGCCTGGTAGGCGTCGGAGCTGAAGCGGGCGCCGGTGTTTCCGCTGATCGCGTTCTGCGGCGTGTCACCCGCGGAAGAGTTCGTGTTCGAACTCGCGCTCCATCCGGTCTCGGAGAGTTGGCCGGTGGTGGTGCCGCCCCCGCTAGAGCCGCTGGTGTAAGCGGTGAAGTTGACCATCGACCACCAGTTCGTGCTGACGGCGGTGGTCAGCTCGACCCTGATGTACCGCGCGGTCTGCGTGGAGAACGTCGCGGTCTCGGGCGAGGAGGTGCCGGTGCCGGTGTACGCGGTGGTGAAGTTCGTGCCGTCGGTGGAGACGAGCACCTCGTAGCCGTGCGCGTAGTCGCCCGCGTAGCCGCCGGAGTCCATTTCGATCTGGTCGAACGACTGGGCCGAACCCAGGTCGACCTGCCACCACATGCCCGAGGCCTGATCCGCGTCGGAACTGAAGCGAGCGCCGGTGTCGCCGCTGACCGCGTTCTGCGGCGCGTCCCCGGAGGACGAGTTCGTATTCGAAGTCGCCACCCAGCCGGTCTCGCTCAGCGGGGTCTGCGACTGGGCCGCGGCGGGGCCCGCGGCGAGGACCGGGGCGGCGACCATCAGTCCGCACGCGGTCGCCGCTGCGACCAGAAGATGGGCGGCCCGGTGCGTCGTCGCGCCGAAAAACCGCCTGCGTCTGCTCATGGAGATTGCGGTTCCTTTCCTTGATTTCTTGCGGGTGGGGCGAGGGATCCTCAGATGGGAGAGCGCTCTCCGATGCCGAAGTGAACTCCTCGGCCCCGGCGTCGTCAAGGGCGATCCGGGCCTATCCGGTTCCGAAACCAGACGGGCGCAAATAAGGATCTTTCGGCGGGCCGGATTACAGTTTTCTGGGGTCTATCTGCGGTGTTCTCGGCTCAGGCCGAAGCCCGCACGACCAACCTCGGGGCGAACTCGGCCGAGCACGCGGTCAGGTCCGGCTGATCGATCCGGTCCAGCAGCAGCCGGGCCATCTCGGCGGCCATCTCCTCGACCGGCTGGTGCACGGTGGTCAGCGCGGGGCGGCAGAGCATCGCGGCGTGGCTGTCGTCGAACCCTACGACGGCCACGTCGTCCGGGATCCGCAGGCCGCGCTCGTGCAGCACGGTGACGGCGCCGAGCGCCATCAGATCGTTCGCCGCGAACACGCCGTCCACGTCGGGATGCTCGTCCAGCAGCCAGGCCATCGCGGCGCTGCCGCTCTCCTGGGTGAAATAGCCGCCGGCCACCGGGACGTCGAGGGCGCCGTGCGCCGCCATCGCCTCGCGAAAGCCGTCGAGGCGGTCGCGGCCCGCGGTCATGTCCATCGGCCCGGAGATCGTGGCCACCCGGCGGCAGCCGCGGGCCGCGAGATGCTCGGCGGCCAGCCGGGCCCCGGCGCGCTGCGGCGAGTCGACGTAGCTGATCGGCAGCACGGTGCTCGGCCGCTCGGAGAGCACCGCGGGCAGCCCGGACTCGGTCAGCAGGCGCGGCAGCGGATCCTGCTCGTGCGAGGAGACCAGCAGCACGCCGTCGACGTGGCCCTGCCGGAGATAACCGAGCAGCTGGCGGCGCATCTCGTCCGTCTCCACGAACATCAGCACCAGGTTGACGCCGCGCGGCCGGAGCACGGAGAAGAGCCCTGACACGACCCGGCCGAAGAACGGGTCGGTGAAAATGCGGCCCACGAACGGATCGTGCGCGGGCAGGCCGCGGTGCTCGCCTTCCGAGACGACCAGCGCGACGGAGTTGGTGCGCCGCGTCACCAGCGAGCGCGCGGCCTGGTTCGGCACGTACCCAGTGGCCGCGATGGCGGCGCGCACCGCCTCGGCGAGTTCCGGATCGACGTTGCGGACGTTGTTGACTACGCGCGAGACGGTCGCCCGGGAGACCCCCGCCACTCGCGCGACGTGCTCCAGGGTCGGCGCGATGGGCGGGACCGACTTGGCATCCACGAGGGCGATTGTAGCCATGAGCGGTCAGCTGAATGCGCATCGAGGTGGCCGGAGCGCTCTCAGACCCCGCTGACGACGGCTACCTGCCGAGCGCGTTCTTGGCGATGAGCGCGGCGGCGGTGTCGGTGATCGTCTGTTCGGCGGGGCGGGGATGCCAGCCGAGCCGGGTGCGTGCTTTGCTGCTGTCGACGAGCCTGGTGCGGGCGAGTTCGGAGCGCACCATCGCCATCTGCGGGTTGCGTCGGGCGAGCAGCTTGACGACGATGTCGGGCATGGTGCGCGTGGGCACCTTCGCGGCGTCGTCCGGGAGCTGCTCGCGCAGGATGCGGGCGATGTCCCGGTACCACAGGAAGGTGCCCGAACCGAGGAAGCGCTGGCCTGCGGCGGCCGGACTCGTCATGGCGAGAATGTGAAGTTCGGCGATATCGCGTACGTCGACGACGTTCCAGCCTATGTTCGGTATGGCGGGGATCTCGCGGGCGAGCAGGCGACGGATGATCTCAGTCGTTCCGGGCCTGTTCGGTGTGCCGAGGGTGGGGCCCTGCATGAACGTCGGGAGGACCGCGGTCAGTTCGAGCCCGGTCGCGGCGGCGAGTTCCCACGCGTCGCGCTCGGCGAGGATCTTGGAGTCGGGGTACGCGCGAACCGAGGTGCCCGACGGCGCGGTCCATATCGTCTCGGTCGCGGGCGTATCCGGGTCGCCGGTGTCAGTCGTGACGCCGGAGGAGGTGAGCACAGCGCGCCTGACCCCGGCGCGGGCGGCGGCGCCCAGGACGCGACGGGTGCCCTCACGTGCGGTGGCGATGAGGTCCGCCTTCGGGTCGAAGGGCATGGGTGAGGCGGTGTGCAGCACGTAGTCGGCGCCTGCGGACGTCGAGCGGAAGGCCGAGATCGTCCGTGTTCTAGTGGAAGTGGGAAACGCCGCGGACGCGGTCGTGGCCCAGGTCCTCAGCGAGTTCGGGGTCCCGACCTCCGTCGCCGGCACGCTGTGGGCGCTAGCCCCGGGAACCGAGCCGCCGACGATGCGGGATGTGGCGGCCCGCCTGCGCTGCGACCCTTCCACGGTCAGTCTCGCCGCCGACAAACTCCAGAGCATGGGACTCGTCGCCCGGCAGCCTCATCCCGCCGACGGCCGCAAGCGCACCCTGGCCCTCACCGAACAAGGACACGGACTGTGGGAGGCGCTCAGAACGCGGCTGCACGCCTCCGGGCTGTTCGCCGGTCTCGACGCGCAGGAACAGGACACCCTGCTCGCGCTGCTGACGAAGATGCGAAACCCGCAACGCCCATAGCCGATCCCTGACCGACAACCAGGGCCGCACCCCTATCGCGGCCGGACGCCCGGCCGAGGACATCCGCTCAGAGCGGAAGCCCGGCGTCGAGGTGCGCGAGGGCGGCGTCCATCCTGGCGACGAAGTCCACCGGCTCGTCGTCCTCGGCGATGGCCATCCAGGCGGTGAACATCGTGCCGAAGACCGCACCGATGAAGTTGCGCACCTCGAAGTCCGCCGGGTCGCGGCCCACGTACTCGGCGACCGCGCCGGTGAGCACCTCGAGGCTGCCGAGCGTCGCGCTGAGGCTGTGGGCGCGCAGCACCGGCTCGGTGTTCATCAGGCGGCCGCGCTCGTACTCGAGTTCGCGCTGTTCCGGGGAGATCGCACTGAACACCTCCCGCATCGCCGCGCGCAGGGCGGTGATCGGCGACTGGCCCCTCGGCTGCCGGAGCAGCGCGGCCATGAGCTTCGGGTCGTAGTCGTCGTAGAGGACCACGTCCTCCTTGGTCGCGAAGTAGCGGAAGAACGTGCTCGGCGAGACCTCCGCCGCCGACGCGATCTGCTCGACGGTCGTCGCGGCATAGCCCTGCCGCTGGAAAAGCAGCAGGGCCTGGCGCTGGATCTCGTTGCGGGTCCGGGCCTTCTTCAACTCGCGAAGGCCCGGCTTCCGCTCCTTCGACTCCGACTGCGACTCAACTGGTGGCAACGCTTTCCTCTTCCGGGTCATCCGCGTGCGCCCGGGACGAGGTGATCGGCGTGGACGGCGCCACGCCGCGTCCCGGCAGGAACAAGACTGCCAGAACCGCGCCGAGGACCGCGATGGCGGTGCACACGAGGAGCGTGTCGTCCATCGCGTGGGTGAAGGCGTCGCGCACCGCCGCGAGCAGTCCGGTGTCCCCGGCCCGCTGCGCGATGGCGGCTCCGGCGGTGACGCTCTGGCCCGCCTCGGCCCGCGTCGTGCCCGGGAACGAGGCGGCGGCGGACGTGGCGCCGAGCCGGCTGCGGTAGACGCTGCCGAGGATCGTGCCGAGCAGCGCCACCCCGATCGTCGCGCCGACCTGGCGCAGCGTCATGATGACGGCCGAGCCGACGCCGCTGCGCTCCTTGGTCAGGGCGCTGAGGGCGGAGTTCGTCGCGGCGGGCAGCGCGAAGCCGATGCCGAAGCCGAGCAGCACGAACCAGAACGCGGCGTAACCCTCGCCGGTCGAATCGCCGGTGCGGGTGCCGATGCCGAGTCCGATCGCGATGATCGCGAAGCCGACGGCGACCACGGAGCGGAATCCGGCCAGCGCCCTCGGCTCGCCACCGCCGCGCGGGGCCCGGGGCTCCTGCAGCCGGGCCGCGAGCCCGCCGCCGACGGTCAGCCCGCCGATCATCGGCAGCATCTTGATACCGGTGAGCAGCGAGTCGGAGCCGGAGACCTCCTGGAAGTACAGCGGCATCGTGAACATGATGCCGAACATCGTGAAGGAGACGAAGGTGGCCAGGATCGTGCCCCAGGTGAAGTGCCGGGAGCGGAAGAGCGCGAAGTCGACCAGCGGCTCGGTCCGTCCGGCGGCCGCGACACCCCGCTCGTAAAACACGAAGGCGATCAGCAGCGCCACGCCCGCGGCGAGCGGCGCCCAGCTCGACGCGGAGGACCAGCCGTCGGCCCCGGCCTCGACCACGCCGTACGTGACGCCGACCAGGCCGACGCTGGTGAGCACGGCCCCGAAGACGTCGAAGCGGCCGGGGTGCGGATTCGCCGACTGCGGCATCAGCAGCGCGACGGCCAGCACGGCGAGCAGCGCGACCGGCACGTTGATCAGGAAGACCGAACCCCACCAGAAGTGGTTGAGCAGCCAGCCGCCGAGCACCGGGCCGAGCGGGAAGCCGAGCATCGTCGCGGTCATCATGACCGCGATCGCCCTGGGCCGCTCCTCGGGCGTGAACAGCACCGGCAGCATGGCCATGGCCAGCGGCATGATCGGGGCGGCGCCGAGGCCGAGCACCGCGCGCACGGCGATCAGCGTGCCGGCGTCGGGGGCGTACGCGCAGGCCGCGGACGTGACGCAGAACAGCAGCAGGCCCACGATCAGCATCGTCTTGCGGCCGATCCGGTCGCCGAGCACGCCGACCGGCAGCAGCGCGGCGGCGAGCACCAGGCTGTAGGAGTCGGCGAACCACTGCAGGTCGGTGGTGGACGCGTGCAGGTCGGGCCCGATGACCGGCAGCGCGACGTTGAGCACGGTCAGGTCGATGCCGACGACCAGCACGCTCAGCGCGAGGGCGATCAGCACCAGCCACTTGCGGGTGCCGGTGAGGTTCGGATGTCCGTTCGCGGTTGCCATGGCCCACTCCCCTGAAATTCGGCAGTAACTCTCAAGTGAGATTGAATCCCAAGTGATAGTCACTGTCAATATTACGGGGCGTCGGCTCGGCGGCCGGGTCAGCCGGGCAGATACACGGTGAGCCACTCGGCGTCGTGGGGCCGATAGCCGTGGCGGCTGTGCAGTCCGGCCGCGACCGCGGGTATATGACCGGCGCCGTACACGACGGCCACGGTGATCGGCTCGTCGTGGCGTTCGGCGTGGATCGCGCTGAGCGCGTCGAGCAGTCGCCGGTCGCGTTCGCCGCCCAGCGCCTCGTCTATTCGGCCGTCGGCCAGCCATTCGGCGCGACGGGTGGCCGGCAGGTCCTCGACGACCAGGTCCTCGTTCAGGAAGGCGCGGGGGCCGCGCAGCGCGAAGATCAGGCCGAAGACGGGCGCGGCGACCAGCAGGCCCCAGTGCATCCAGCGTGGCAGGGCCCGTAGTCGCGCCACGGCTTCGGCGGCCGTGACATCCGGGTTGATCACGGGCACGCCGGCGGGCAGCAGTTGCCGGTAGTTCTGCGACTCAAGGCCGTTGCGGGCGCGGCGCGGCGCGAATCGGTAGGCCAGAGTCAGCGTACTGACCTGCCGCGACTTGCCGCGGATCCCCTCGGCCACGATCAGGTCGCAGGCGGCCAGTCGCGTGGCGACCTGCCGGTAGAAGGTGGGTGAGGCCACGTGCATCATGGGGAAGAAGACGAACCGCAGCGGGCTCTCCCGCCGCCGCACGGTGATCACTGCCGATCGCACCGCATACCCGGTGACCTCGATGACTTGCATACGTCCCCCGCCCCCGACAACCACCTGATTCGTGCACTCACTATCCGATCAGTTCATCGGGTTGTCAATATCAGGATATTGGTCTGCGGGCGGATGCTTATCGGGCGTGGTTCTGCACCGGCAGCGAGAGCACCGTGAAGGGCTCGCCGAGGACCGGCTGCGAGACGTTGTAGACCGGGATCCCGCGCGCGGTGCGAGCGGCCTGCGCGCCGTGCCGGGCCATGCCGTGGATGGCCACGTCCGCCCTGGTCATATCGATGATCTTGCCGAGCAGTTCGTTGCCGAGGTTCGCCTGGCCGGCCTCGCGCTCGCCCTCGAGCGTGGCGAGGATCGGCGCGAAGTGGGTGAGCGCGACGCAGATGTCGGCGTTCTGCTCCGGCAGCCCGACCAGGGCCCAGGCGAAGCGCTCGGCCCAGGCCTGCTCGCGATCGGCCGGCCGGTGCTCGCGGACCGCAGTCCAGAGCTGGTAATCCAGGCCGAAGCCACCCGGGAAGCCGGTCATCCCGGCGACGCCGAGCCGCGCCCCGGCCACGTCGAGCACCGTCCCGCTCGCCTCGAGGACCGTCCAGCCCATCGAGGTGAGCGCGGCGCGCATCGGCGCTTCCTGACCGGCCCCGTAGTCCCGGGCACCGAGCACGGCCACGATCGGCATGCCGAGGCCGTCGAGTTCGTCGGCGAGCACTTCGGCCTCGGAGACCAGGCCCGAGGCGGTCAGGCCGCCCGCGAGCAGCAGCACGTCGGCGGACCCTGGCAGCGCCGCGAACAGCGGGCGCAAGCGTCCGCGCTGCTCGGCCTCCATCCGCAGATCGGCCGCCGCGGCCAGCCTGATTCTGCCGAGCGTTCCCGGCCCGCCGCCGTTGATCGGAGCAACCCCTACGCTTTCCTCAGGCTTGATCACGGCACGTACCGTAACACCGCGCAAGGGCCCATGCGGTCGGTTCCGCTTCAGGACCGCACGATCGAGTGCCCTGCCTCAGCCAAGCGGCAGCGGAGGCAGCTTCGGGGCGTCGAGCCAGCGTTCGAAGAACCCGTCCGACTGCGGCATGAACGGAAACTCGCCGCCCTGCACCAGATCGAGGAAGTCCGCGGTGCGCACGCCGCGGAGCCGGTGCGCGGCCGTCCACTGATGCAGGACCCTGAGGAACGCGAAGTCGCCGATCGTCAGCCGCAGCGCGTGCAGGGTCAGGGCGCCGCGCTTGTAGACCCGGTCGTCGAACATGCCGGCGGGCCCCGGATCGCTCAGCACCAGGTTCTGCGGCCGCTTGGCCAGCCGGGCATGCCAGCGGCGGGCGTGCTCGTCGGCGGAGCGCTGACCCGAGGCCTCGGACCAGAGCCACTCCGAGTACGCGGCGAAGCCCTCGTGCAGCCATATGTCGCGCCAGTCGATCGCTGTGAGGCTGTTGCCGAACCACTGGTGGGCCAGCTCGTGCGCGATCAGCCGCTCGTTCTCCCAGGCCACGTTCAGATGGTTGACCCCGAAGATCGACATGCCCTGGGCCTCGATCGGGATCTCCAGGTCGTCGTCCGCGATCACGGCGGTGTAGCCGGCCGCGAAGGGATAGGGCCCGTAGAACCTTTCGAAGACCTCGATCATCCGCGGCTGCTTGGCGAAGGCGGTCTTCGCCCGGCTGACGAAGCGCGGCGGGACGACGAGACGCTGCTCGATGCCGCGGCTCGACAGCACCTCGCTGCGGTACTTGCCGATCTGCACGGTCGCCAGGTACGTCGCCATCGGCTCGTCCTGCCGGTACGTCCAGGTCGTGTTGGAGCCGCCGCCCTTGCGGCTGATCAGCATCCCGTTCGCCACCACGTGATACGCCGAGGGCGCGGTGATCGCGATCGAGTACGCGGCCTTGCGGTCGGGCCGGTCGTCGCAGGGGTACCAGGACGGCGCGCCGATCGGCTGGCTGGCCACGAGCACGCCGTCGGTCAACTGCTCCCAGCCGAGCGGGCCGAAGCGGCTGTTCATCGGCTTCGGCACGCCGCCGTAGCGGACCTCGACCTTGAAGTGCGAGCCCGCGGCGAGCGGCGTGGGCGCGGTGATGCTCAGCTTGTCCGCGCGGTGCGTGTGCCGGGCGCGGGCGCCGTCGATCATCACGCGGTCCACGCGCAGCGCGCTGGACAGGTCCAGCGCGAACTCGCGCAGCGGCTCGGGCCCGGCCGCCGCCGTCGCGGTCAGCACGGCGCCACCGTCCAGCCGGTTCGACGAGACGCGGTAGACCAGGCCCAGGTCGTAGTGCGTGATCAGATAGCCGTCATTGCCACGCTGCGGGAAGTACGGTTCAGACATCGTTCTCTTCTGCGACCCAGGGGGCGATCGGGTTTCCGGCCCAGCGGGTGCGCGGCGGCACCGCCTCGCCGCGCATCACCAGCGAGGCCGGACCGACGGTCGCGGCGGTGCCGATGCTCGCGGCGGGCAGGATCACGCACTGCGGACCGAGCGTGGAACCCTCGTGCAGGGTCACCACGTCCATGCTCATCACGCGGTCGTGGAACAGGTGGGTCTGCACGACGCAGCCGCGGTTGACCGTCGCGCCGTCGCCGAGCACGATCAGGTCGGCCTCGGGCAGCCAGTACGTCTCGCACCACACGCCGCGCCCGATCTTCGAACCCAGCGAGCGCAGCCACAGGTTCAGCGGCGCGGTGCCGAGCCAGACTTCTGCGAACCAGGGCGCCGCGACGAGTTCGATGAAGTTGTCGGCGAGTTCGTTGCGCCAGACGAAGGAACTCCACAGCGGTTGGTCCTCGGCCTTGATCCGGCCGACGAGCGCCCACTTGGCCGCCGTGGCCAGCGCGGCGCCGGCCACCCCGACGCCGAGGAACACCGGCCCGGCGAGCAGCGTGGCGGCGACGAGCCCGAGCCCGTTCGCGACCTCCACCTCGGCCGCGGCGGCGAGCAGCAGCAGCGCGGCCGTGCAGGCGGCCGGGACGACCCGGCACAGCTCGACGGCGGCGCGGATGGCCTTGAGCTTCAGCGGCGGGTTGTAGGTGAGCGAGCTGTCCGTGTCCTGACTCGGTCTGCGTAGTCGTTCGGGCGGCATGCCGAGGTAGGACTTGTTGCGCTTGGCCTTGCGCGGCGCGGCGGAGAGCACGCCGACGAGGCTGCCCTTGGGCAGCTTGCGGCCGGCGCCGACCATGCCGGAGTTGCCGACGAACACGCGCTTGCCGATGCGGACCGTGCCGACAACCAGCCGTCCGTCGGACAGTTCGTAGGGCGCGATCATCGTGTCGTCGGCGAGGAAGGAACCGTTGTCCACGGTCGTCATCGCGGGCACGGCGAGCACGGTGGACAACTCCACGTCGCGCCCGACCTTCATGCCGAGCAGCCGCAGCCAGGTGGGCGTGCCGACGGAGGCGTAGAGCGGGTAGAGCCAGACCCTTGCCATGCTCATCAGCTGCGTGGTCGTCCACACGCGCCACGCGGCGAGGCTGTGCAGCGGGTATTCGCCCGCTGTCATGCCGATGCTCAGAGACCGCACGCCGATGAGGACGAGCAGTCCGAAGACGAGGAAGAACACGATGACGGCCGGCAGGACGCCGGGCAGTGCGGCGCCGAGGGCGGACCACGCGCTGCCGGTCCCGTTCGTGAACGCGCTCAGCAGAGCGAACCCCGGGAGCGCGGCGACGAGCGGGAGAAGAGCAAGAATCGTGGACGTGACGCCGTAGATCGTCGTCCACTTCCGCGTGTACGGCGCGCGCTCGACCCCGCGCTCAGCCTTGCTGAGCCTGCTGACGCGCTCGGCCGGGGAACCGGCCCAGTGCTCGTCGCCGGCGACCTCGCCGCCGACGGAGGAGCCGGGCGCTATCCGCGCGTGCCCGCCGATCCGGGCGCCGGGCAGCAGGGTGGAGCGGGTGCCGACCGAGGCGTTGGCACCGACGCGGATCTCGCCGACGCGCAGCGTGCCGCCGTCGATCCAGTATCCGGACAGGTCGACCTCGGGCTCGATCGCGGCGCCTTCAGCCAGACGGAGCATTCCGGTGATCGGAGGCGGCGAATGCAGGACGGCGTCCTCGCCGATCTGGGCGCCGAGCGCGCGGGCGTAGACCGGGATCCACGGTCCGGTGGCGAGGCTGACGATCGCGGTGCGCAGGGAGAGCTGCTCGGCCGTCCACAGCCTGAGGTGGACGCCGCCGCCGCGCGGGTACTCCCCCGGCTCCAGGCCGCGCAGCAGCGCCCGCGCGCCGAGCGCCGTGATGAGGATTCGGCCGGGCGGGGTACCGAAAAGCAGGAAGCCGGCCACGATCCAGCCCCACGCGACGTGCGGCGCCCAACTCGGCGCAAGCACATCGACGGTCGCGGCCAGCAGCGTCAGCCAGCGCAGCGAGCCGATGACACTCAAGGGCACCGTCGCGGCGGTCTGCGCCAGCTGGAACCAGCGCGGGATCGGCGTCACGACAACGTCCGCCTGCGGCCGCGCGGGGGTGGCGGAGGCGACCGGGGTTAGCTCGGTCAGCCGAGCCGACAATGCGCCGAACGAGGGATTGTCGTAGACGTCGCGGACGGTCACCGTCGGATGGTGCGCACGCAGCACGGACACGAAGCGCGCGGCGGCGAGGCTGCCGCCGCCGGCGTCGAAGAAGTCCGCTTCGAGCGATGCCGGGCGTTCACCGAGGACGGCGGCCCAATGCTCGGCGA
>Ga0185299_10001241_pt1 | contig 52282 bp, 46 predicted proteins | sample PaiPotPPA55metaG_FD_128002 | JGI IMG/M metagenome (GOLD analysis project Ga0185299, IMG submission 128002) | Iron sulfur acid spring bacterial and archeal communities from Banff, Canada, to study Microbial Dark Matter (Phase II) - Paint Pots PPA... ... | reverse complement strand
CGCCGTCGAGAATCTGGACCCGACCCGGGTCCGGCTCACCGTCGAGGTTCCCTTCGCCGAGCTCAAGCCCAGCCTCGACGCGGCGTACAAGAAGATCGCCGAGCAGGTGAACGTTCCGGGCTTCCGCAAGGGCAAGGTGCCGCCGCGAGTCATCGATCAGCGGTTCGGCCGCGGTCCGGTGCTTGAGGAGGCCATCAACTCGGCGCTGCCCGACCTGTACGGCAAGGCCGTCAACGAGGCCAAGCTCGAGGTCGTCGGGCGTCCGGAGGTGGAGGTCACCGACCTCACCGACGGCGAGGCGCTGAAGTTCACCGCCGAGGTGGACGTCCGGCCCGAATTCGACCTGCCCGAGTACAAGGGCCTCGAAGTCCAGGTTGACGACGCCGAGGTCGGCGACGAGCAGATCGACGAGCAGATCGAGACGCTGCGCAAGCGCTTCGGCTCGCTGGTCGGCGTCGAGCGCTCGATCGAGGACGGCGACTTCGTCAGCCTCGACCTGATCGCCTCGATCGACGGCGAGACCCTCGAGGACGGCACCGCCACCGGCGTCTCCTACGAGGTCGGCTCCGGCAACATGGTCGACGGCCTTGACGAGGCCGTGCTCGGCAAGAACGCCGGCGAGGAGGTCGACTTCCGCAGCACGCTGGTCGGCGGCTCGCACGCCGGCGACGAGGCCGACATCAAGGTCAGCATCGGCTCGGTCAAGACCCGCGAGCTGCCCGAGCTCGACGACGACTTCGCCCAGCTGGCCAGCGAGTTCGACACCCTCGCCGAGCTGCGCGAGTCGCTGACCGCCCGGCTTGCCAAGTCGAAGAAGTTCGAGCAGGGCGCCCAGGCCAGGGACAAGGTCCTCGAGGCCGTGCTCGAGCAGATCGACTTCCCGCTGCCGGTCAAGGCCGTCGAGGCCGAGATCGCCTGGCGCAACGAGCAGCTGGACCAGCAGATCGAGTCCGCCGGGATGACCCGCGACGGCTTCTTCAAGCTGCAGGACCAGACGCCCGAGGAGTTCGAGGCCGAGCTCGACAAGCAGGTCCGCGACGGGATGAAGGCCCAGTTCGTCCTCGACAAGCTGGCCGACGCCGAGGAGCTGTCGGTCAACCAGGGCGAGCTGACGAACCACCTGATCCGCCGGGCTTCCGGCTCGGGCATGAGCCCGGACCAGTTCGCCCAGTCCGTGGTCCAGTCCGGCCAGATCCCGGCCCTGGTCGGCGAGGTGCGCCGGGGCAAGGCCCTGCAGCAGATCCTGGACGCCGCCGTGGTCAAGGACGTCTCGGGCAACGAGATCGACCTGGCCGAGATCGCCGAGGCCGAGACCGACGCGTTCGGCCGGGCTGCGGGCGACGAGCACTTCGGCCACGCTCACGAGTAGGACGTATCGGGGTAGATCGATCGCCGCTTTGCGCGGCGGTTTCTACGCCTAGAGCGAACATCCGACCCTAATCCGCTGCCGATCACTCGGCACGGGTTAGGGTCGTTTTCAATGAGTCGGCAAACGGCGAGAGCCGTGGGGTGAAACACCCCCAGCGGAACAAGGTGGACGACGTGACGAATCAGTACTCCCACGCACCCCGGATGGCGGGCCTGGACGGTCCCGGCGGGCTCAACGACCAGGTGTTCAACAGACTGCTGCGCAACCGGATCGTCTTCCTCGGGCAGCAGGTGGACGACGACATCGCCAACACCCTGTGCGCCCAGCTGCTGCTGCTCAACGCGGAGGACCCGACCAAGGACATCTGGTTCTACATCAACTCGCCCGGCGGCTCGGTCACGGCCGGCATGGCCATCTACGACACCATGCAGCTGATCACCAATGACGTGGCCACCGTGGCGATGGGCATGGCGGCCTCGATGGGCCAGTTCCTGCTGACCGCGGGCACCCCGGGCAAGCGCTACGCGCTGCCGAACGCCGAGGTGCTGCTGCACCAGGGCTCCGCGGGCCTGGGCGGCACCGCCTCTGACATCAAGATCCAGGCCGAGCGCCTGCTGCGGATGAAGCACCGGATGCTCGAACTGACGGCCCAGCACACCGGCCAGACCATCGAGACGATCGAGAAGGACTCGCAGCGCGACAACTGGTTCTCCGCGCAGGAGGCCAAGGACTACGGACTGATCGACGAGATCTTCACCTCCTCCGCGCACGCCGCCGCGGTCGAGGCCTGATCCCGCCCGCCCAGAGAGAAGGACAACCATGTCGAACCCGTCCAACCTGGACGCGCGCCACACCGGGATCAGCCCCGAGTCCCGCTACATCCTGCCCAGCTTCGTCGAGCGCACCAGCCAGGGCCTGCGCGAGCACAACCCGTACTCGAAGCTGTTCGAGGAGCGGATCATCTTCCTCGGCGTGCAGGTCGACGACACCTCGGCGAACGACATCATGGCCCAGCTGATCACGCTGGAGTCGATGGACCCCGACCGGGACATCACCATGTACATCAACTCGCCCGGCGGCTCGTTCAGCGCGCTGACCGCGATCTACGACACCATGCAGTTCGTCAAGCCGGACATCCAGACCGTCTGCATCGGCCAGGCCGCCTCGGCCGCCGCGGTGCTGCTCGCGGCCGGGACCAAGGGCAAGCGGATGGCGCTGCCGAACTCGAAGATCCTGATCCACCAGCCGTACACCGAGACCGGCCGCGGCGACCTGATCGACCTCGAGATCCAGGCCGCGGAGATCCTGCGCATCCGCACCACGATGGAGCAGATGCTGTCGCGGCACACCGGCAAGTCCGAGGAGGACGTGCGCCTGGACGTCGAGCGCGACAAGTACCTCACGGCTCAGCAGGCACTCGAGTACGGAATCATCGACAACGTGCTCTCCACCCGCGCGGAGGCGCTTGCCAGCGGGGCCTGACGGGTGATCGCCGAGCGGGTCCGGGCGTGGTCCGGGCCCGCTTGGCCCCGCGGCGGCCCGTGAAGCGGTACCTTCTGATAAGCGAGTCATCCACCACCACTCCGTTAAGGAGATCCACCTCGTGGCACGCATCGGTCGTAGCAGCGAGATCTGCTCGTTCTGCGCAGGAGGGGTCGGCTAGTGGCACGCATCGGTGAGGGCGATCTGCTCAAGTGCTCCTTCTGCGGAAAGAGCCAGCGGCAGGTCAAGAAGCTGATCGCCGGCCCCGGCGTGTACATCTGCGACGAGTGCATCGACCTGTGCAACGAGATCATCGAGGAGGAGCTCGCCGGGGTGGCCGAGCACCGGTGGTCCGAGCTGCCGAGGCCGCGGGAGATCTGCGAGTTCCTTGACCAGTACGCGATCGGCCAGGAAGAGGCCAAGCGCGCGCTCGCGGTGGCCGTGTACAACCACTACAAGCGGATCCAGGCGGGCGACAACAGCCGGGCCAACCGCGACGAGCAGGTGGAGATCGCCAAGAGCAACGTGCTGCTGCTCGGCCCCACCGGCTCCGGCAAGACCTTCCTCGCGCAGACCCTCGCCCGGATGCTGGACGTGCCCTTCGCCATCGCGGACGCCACGGCGCTGACCGAGGCGGGCTACGTCGGCGAGGACGTCGAGAACATCCTGCTGCGACTGATCCAGGCCGCCGACTTCGACGTGAAGAAGGCCGAGACCGGGATCATCTACATCGACGAGGTCGACAAGATCGGCCGCAAGTCGGAGAACCCCTCGATCACCCGTGACGTGTCCGGCGAGGGCGTGCAGCAGGCGCTGCTGAAGATACTGGAGGGCACGATCGCCGCGGTGCCCCCGCAGGGCGGTCGCAAGCACCCGCACCAGGAGTTCATCCAGATCGACACGACGAACATCCTGTTCATTGTGGGCGGGGCCTTCTCCGGGCTCGAGCGGATCATCCAGGCGCGGGTCGGCAAGCAGGGGATCGGCTTCGGCGCCCAGCTGCGCAGCCGCGCGGAGATCGACGCGGAGGACGTGTTCGCCGACGTGATGCCGGAGGACCTGATCAAGTTCGGGATGATCCCGGAGTTCATCGGGCGGCTGCCGGTGATCACGCACGTCACCAACCTGGACACGGCGGCGCTCCGGCGGATCCTGGTCGAGCCGAAGAACGCCCTGGTCCGCCAGTACCAGCACCTGATGGCGCTGGACGGGGTGGAGCTCGAGTTCACCGACGACGCGCTGCAGGCGCTGGCCGATCTCGCGATCCTGCGCGGCACCGGCGTCCGCGCGCTGCGGGCGATCATGGAGGAGGTGCTGATGTCGATTATGTACGACGTCCCCTCCCGCCGCGACATCGCCCAGGTGCTGATCACCGGGGAGACGGTGCGGGAGCGGGCGAACCCGACGCTGATCCCGCGCGACTCGCCGCTGCGCGGCGGGCCCAACCCGCGGCTGCCCCGGGAGAAGTCGGCCTGAGGGCTGGGCTGAAGCGCCCGACCAGAACAACCGAGCACGGAAAACGGCGCGGCCGCTCGGGCCGCGCCGTTCGTCGTCTCCGCCGTTTCCCAGGAGGCCGCCGGGCTCAGCCCTCGGCGGCGGCGCGCACGGCGTCCGCGACCGGGGCCGCGGTGCTCGGCGAGGTGCCGTCGAGGTACTGCAGCGTGCCGAAGGTCGTGTCGTCGTACCAGACGCAGATCGTCACCTTGGTGCCGCTCTCCACCTTCGTCCCGCAGCTGAGCGCGCCGTCACTGGCGTTGGTGCTCTCCGTCTGCGCGTTGCTCACTCCGGCGCCGGTCATGATCTCGGAGACCACGTCGGAGGCCGAGCCGGACGAGGTCAGCTCGGCCTGGTTGCTCGCGGTCAGGTCGGACATCGCCTGGTCGACCAGGATCGTGGTCACGTTGTCGCCGCCGGCGTCGTTGTACGCCGCGAGCAGCGGGTCCGGGTAGAGGTCGGCGTCCGAGGACAGGCTCGACTTCATCGCGGACACCGCCGACTGGGCGACCGAGTTCTGCAGCACCGTCAGGCCCTGCACGCTGCTCGGGGCGGTGAGCGAGCCCGAGGAGGTCGACGTCGAACTCGTGGACGCGCTCGTGCTGCTGCTCGCGGCCGTCGTTGGCGCGGAACTGGTCAGCACCGAGTTGCTGGTCGTCGGCCCGGCGACCGGGGTGTTCTTGTGGTTGCCGGTCAGCACGATCGCCGCGCCGACGCCGCCGCCTATCACCACCAGGGCGCCGACCAGGATCGCGATGAACATGCCGTTGCCCTTCTTCGGGGGCGCGGCGGGGTACTGCGCGAACTCTGGCTGTCCGTAGACCGGCTGCTGGCCGTAGCCCGGCTGCCCATAGCCCGGCTGCTGACCGTAGGGGGCGGCCGGCGCCCCGAACGGGTTCTGCTGCGGCTGCCCGTACGGGTTGTTCGGGTCCGGCATCGGCTGCGTGTAGCCGGCTCCCGAGTCCGCCGGCGGCTGAGCGCCCCACACCGGCACCGTCGGATCCACACCCGGCTGCTGCTGCTGCGGCTGCCCGCCCTGCTGATAGGGCTGCTGTGGCTGGCCGTACGGGTTGTTCGGATCGTACGGCGGTTGCTGCGGTTCTCCCCACGACATGCGGTTAACCTACCCATTCGTCGCTCCGCACGCAGGGGTAGGGGAATAACGGATACGTACCGGTCTCCGGGGCTCCGTACAATCGTGTGCGTGACCGATACCGCTTCCCCCCAGACCCAGGGCAGCCACGCCGCTGCCGCCGCCTTGCCGCCGCAGTACGCGCCGGCCGAGGTAGAGGGGAAGCTGTACGAGCACTGGGTGGAGGCGGGCTATTTCGAGGTCGACGCGAAGAGCGAGAAGCCCGCGCACACGATCGTGATCCCGCCGCCCAACGTGACCAGCGTGCTGCACATCGGCCACGCCCTCGACGTGACCCTGCAGGACTCGATCACCCGGCGCAAGCGGATGCAGGGCTTCGAGGCGCTCTGGCTGCCCGGCACCGACCACGCGGGCATCGCCACCCAGAACGCGGTGGAGAAGCAGCTGGCCAAGGAGGGCCTGTCCCGGCACGACCTCGGCCGCGAGGCCTTCGTCAAGCGCACCTGGGAGTGGAAGGAGGAGAAGGGCGGCGCGATCCTCAACCAGATCCGCAAGCTCGGCGCGAGCGTGGACTGGACCCGCGAGCGCTTCACCTTCGACGCCGGCCTCTCCCGCAGTGTGCTGACGATCTTCAAGCGGCTCTTCGACGACGGCCTGATCTACCGGGCCGAGCGGATCATCAACTGGTGCCCGCGCTGCCTCACCGCCCTCTCGGACGCCGAGGTGGAGCACCACGACGACGACGGCGAGCTGGTCTCGATCCGCTACGGCGAGGGCGCGGACGCCATCGTGGTGGCCACCACCCGGGCCGAGACGATGCTCGGCGACACGGCCGTGGCCGTGCACCCGGAGGACGAGCGCTACAAGCATCTCGTCGGCACCACCGTGGAGCTGCCGTTCACCGGCCGGCGCATCCCGATCGTGGCCGACGCGCACGTGGATCCGGCCTTCGGCACCGGCGCGGTGAAGGTGACCCCGGCGCACGACCCGAACGACTTCGAGATCGGGCAGCGGCACTCCCTCGACAACCTCGTGATCATGGACGAGCGCGGCGTGATCACCGTGCACGGCCCGTTCCAGGGGCTCGACCGCTTCGAGGCGCGCCCGGCCGTGGTGGCCGCGCTGCGCGAAGAGGGCCGGATCGTGGCCGAGAAGCGGCCGTACGTGCACGCGGTGGGCCACTGCTCGCGCTGTGACACGGTGGTCGAGCCGCGGCTGTCGATGCAGTGGTGGGTGAAGGTGGACCCGCTGGCCGCCGACGCCGCCGCCGCGGTGCGCGAGGGCCGGGTGAGGATCCACCCGAAGGAGCTCGAGCCGCGCTACTTCCAGTGGGTGGACAACCTGCGCGACTGGTGCATCTCCCGCCAGCTGTGGTGGGGCCACCGGATCCCGGTCTGGTACGGCCCGAACGGCGAGATCGTGTGCGTCGGCCCGGACGAGGAGGCGCCGGGCACCGAGGCGGAGGGCTGGCGCCAGGATTCGGACGTGCTCGACACCTGGTTCTCCTCCGGCCTGTGGCCCTTCTCCACGCTGGGCTGGCCGGACGACACCGAGGACCTGCGCAAGTTCTACCCGACCTCGGTGCTGGTGACCGGCTACGACATCCTGTTCTTCTGGGTCGTGCGGATGATGATGTTCGGCCTGTACGCGATGAAGGACCGCGGGCCCGAGGACTCGGTGCCCTTCCACACCGTGTCGCTGCACGGCCTGGTGCGCGACCAGTTCGGCCGCAAGCTGTCCAAGTCGCTCGGCAACGGTATCGACCCGCTGGAGTGGGTGGCCAAGTACGGCGCGGACGCGACCCGGTTCACCCTGGCCCGCGGCGCCAACCCGGGCGTGGACCTGGCCACCGGCGAGGAGTGGTGCGAGGCCTCGCGCAACTTCTGCAACAAGGTCTGGAACGCCACCCGCTTCGCGCTGATGAATGGCGCGACGGTGAGCGGTCTTCCGGAGCGGGAGCACCTGTCGACCGCGGACCGCTGGATTCTGTCCCGGCTCACGGCCGTCACCGCCGAGGTGGACGCGCTGATGGAGGACTATCAGCACGCGAAGGCCTGCGACGCGCTCTTCCACTTCGCCTGGGACGAGGTCTTCGACTGGTACGTGGAGCTGGCCAAGGCACCGCTCGCGGCCGACGGGCCGGCGGCGGCGAGCACCCGCGCCGTGCTCGGCCACGTGCTGGACGCGACGCTGCGTCTGCTGCACCCGTACATCCCCTTCGTGACCGAGGAGCTGTGGAAGACGCTCACCGGTGGCGAGACGATCGTGACCGCGGCCTGGCCGGTCGCCGACGAGGCGCTGCGCGACGCGGCGGCCGAGGCGGAGATCCTGGCGCTCCAGCAGGTGGTGATCGAGGTGCGCCGGTTCCGTTCGGACCAGAATCTGAACAGGACTCAGAAGGTGCCGGGCCGGCTCGTGCTCCAGGGCTCGCTGGCCGCGCACGAGGCCGCCATGCGCTCGCTGGCCCGGCTGACCGACCCGGAGGACGGCTTCACGGCCACCGCGACCCTGCAGACCGCGCAGGCGAGCGTGGAACTCGACCTGTCCGGCACGATCGACGTCCCGGCCGAGCGGGCCCGGCTGACGAAGGATCAGACCTCGGCCGCCAAGGAGATCGCGCAGGCGAACGCGAAGCTGGACAACGAGGCGTTCCTGGCGAAGGCCCCGGAGGCCGTGGTCGGCAAGATCCGCACCCGGCTGGCGACGGCCGAGGCGGATCTGAAGCGGATTCAGACCCAGCTCGCCGCGCTGCCCGAGGCGTGATCGATCAGCTGATCCACAAGGACGGCCGCCCGCCGTTCTGCTGAATCGAGAGCCCCGCGGACCGGCCCGGACCCGGTCTTTTCACGGCCCCGGCACCCTCTTGCGCCGGGGCCGTCACGCGTGTACAGACTGTGAGCGTTCTGCTTTACCACCCCCCGGTGGCGGCTAAACCTGGCGAACGAGGCGAAGTGGCGCAGGATTTGACCCTGGGCGCCCGTGGTGAGACGCTAGAAGCCCGCGCACCTGCCCATTTTGTTGCGAGGGGCGGCAGTGGAAGCTGTGCCTGTGCGGCGCGTCGCACACTCCTCCAGCCCCCGCCCAGCGCTCCTTGCCGGATTCGGTACGAATCCGGGCAGCAGGCGTGGAACCACAAGCCACCGTGGCGTACGCCGACGGTGAAAACAACGGCGACACGGCCGCGACCAAGCCGTGTCGGTCCACTCGACGTGGAGGACCCTGGAATGGCTAAGGCACTACTCGGACACATCGGGGGCACGGACCCGCGGATGCTTGCCGAGGTCCGGAGGCTGCAGCAGCGAGTACGCGACCTGGAGAACGAGCTCGGGCGCACCAAGGCGGAGAACGACGTGCTGGCCGCGGCCGTGCACGCCGACTCCTTCGACCGCGAACTGCTCGCGGCGGTCGCGGAGCGGGAGCCGGCGCTCACCTGAGCGGCACGGCCCTCGGGCGGCGGTCCCGACCCACAACTTCATGACGGACGTGACCCACGGGTATGGGTGAGGTGTACGTCTAGAAGAATCGAAGGGACGCCGAGGCGTCCCTTCTGCTCTTCCCGCCCCTTCGCCGGGTAGGCTGCGGTGGAGTAGTCGGTAAGCCACTGGACACTAGGAACTCGGGTCGACGTGCACCTCAAGAGCATGACCTTGCGCGGATTCAAGTCCTTCGCCTCGGCCACCACCCTGCGTTTCGAGCCCGGCATCACCTGCGTGGTGGGCCCGAACGGCTCCGGCAAGTCGAACGTCGTGGACGCGCTGGCCTGGGTGATGGGCGAGCAGGGCGCGAAGTCGCTGCGCGGCGGCAAGATGGAGGACGTCATCTTCGCGGGCACCGCGGGACGGCCTCCGCTGGGCCGTGCCGAGGTCAGCCTGACGATCGACAACACCGACGGCGCCCTGCCGATCGAGTACACCGAGGTCACCATCTCGCGGATCATGTTCCGCAACGGCGGTTCCGAGTACGCGATCAACGGCACCGCCTGCCGGCTGCTCGACATCCAGGAGCTGCTCTCCGACTCCGGCATCGGCCGCGAGATGCACGTGATCGTCGGCCAGGGCCAGCTCGACGCGGTGCTGCGGGCGGGACCCGAGGAGCGGCGGGCGTTCATCGAGGAGGCCGCGGGCATCCTCAAGCACCGCAAGCGCAAGGAGAAGGCGCTGCGGAAGCTGGACGCGATGCAGGCCAACCTCACCCGGATCACCGACCTGACCACCGAGCTGCGCCGCCAGCTCAAGCCGCTGGGCCGACAGGCCGAGGTGGCCCGGCGCGCCGTGTCGATCCAGGCCGACCTGCGCGACGCCAAGCTGCGGCTGCTCGCCGACGAGTTCGTCAACCTGCAGCTCGCCTACCGGCAGGAGACCGAGGACGACCAGGCGGTGCGGACGCGGCGCGCGAAGATCGAGCAGGAGGTCGCGCAGTGCCTGGCGCAGGAGACCGAGCTCGAGCAGTCCGTGCAGGAGCTCGTCCCGCACCTCGCCGCCACCCAGGAGGCCTGGTACCGGCTCTCCTCGCTGCGCGAGCGGCTGCGCGGCACCGGCTCGCTGGCCGGGGAGCGGGTGCGCAACCTCACCCAGTTGGCCCAGGGAGCGCAGGCCGAGCGGCCCGGCCGGGATCCCGAGGAGATGGAGCGCGAGGCGGAGTACATCCGCGAGCAGGAGGACGCGCTCGCCGAGGAGATCGCGCAGGCCCAGGAGGCGCTGGCCGACGCGGTGCGGCGCCGGGGCGAGGCCGAGTCGGCGCACGGGGCCGAGGAGCGCAGGCTGGCCGCGGCGGTGCGCTCGGCCGCCGACCGGCGGGAGAACCTGGCGAAGCTGGCCGGCCGGGTCGGCGCGGTCCGCTCCAAGCTGACGGCCGCCGACGCGGAGCTGGGCCGGCTCAATGCCGCGCACGAGGAGGCTCGGGCCAGGGCCGCGGCCGTGCAGCGGGAGTACGACGAGCTCAAGGCGCAGGTCGAGGGGATCGAGGACGGCGACGGGCTGGACGCCGAGGTCGAGGAGGCCACGTCGGCGGTGGGCGAGGCCGAGGACCGGCTGGTCGCGCTGCGGGCCGCCGAGCGCGACGCCGAGCGGGAGCGCGGCGCTTTCACCGCCCGGAAGGAGGCCCTCGAACTCGGCCTCAACCGCAAGGACGGCGCCGGCGCGCTGCTCGCCGCGACCGACCGGCTCTCCGGGATGCTCGGCTCCGTCGCCGCGATACTGACGATCGAACAGGGCGCTGAGACGGCCGTGGCCGCCGCGCTGGGCCTGGCCGCCGACGCCGTCGCGGTCGCCTCCGCGGACACCGCGGTCAACGCCATCCGGCTGCTGAAGGCCGAGGACCTGGGCCGTGCGGCCATAGTGGTCGGCGGGGCCCCCTATCAGGGCGCTGAACTGCCCGCGCTGCCGACCTACGCGCGCTATCTCACCGAGCTGGTGAGCGTGCCGGCGGAGATGGGCGCGGCGATCAGGCAACTGCTGCACGGCATGGCCATAGTGGACGATCTCGGCGAGGCCAGCCGCTTGATCGAGGCGCGGCCCGAGCTGGTCGCCGTCACCCGCGAGGGCGACGTGCTCGGCCGGCATATCGCGCGCGGCGGTTCGTCCAGCGCGCCCTCGCTGCTGGAGATCCAGGCCGCGGTGGACGAGGCCGCGGAGAAGCTGGCCGAGGCGATCGAGCGGTCCCGGCGGCTGCGTGACGAGCTGGCTGAGGCCACTGACCAGCAGCGCGCCGCGAAGCAGCAGCTTGACGCGCTCGTCGCCGAGCGGCGCGCCGCCGACGCGCAGAAGGCCACCGTGGCCCAGTCGCTCGGCCGGCTCGGCGGCCAGGCGCGGTCCGCGCTGGCCGAGGTCGAGCGCTATGCGAAGGCCGCCGAGGCCGCGGAGCTGGCCAAGGAGAAGGACGAGAGCACGCTCGCGGACCTCGAAATCGAGCACGAGGAGGCCGCCGCCGCGGCCGAGACCCTCGCCGAGGACGACGTCAGCTCGACCGATCTGCGCGACGAGCTCGCCGCCGAGGCCACCGCCGCGCGCGGGGCCGAGATGGAAGCGCGGCTCGCGGTGCGCACCGGCGAGGAGCGGGCCCGCTCGCTGGCCGGCCGGGCCGACGGACTCGACCGGGCCGCCGCCGCCGAGCGGGAGGCGCGCACCCGGGCCGCCGAGCGGCAGGCCGCCGCGAGCGCGCAGGTGCAGGTGGCCCAGGCCGTCGCCTCCGGCGTGAAGCAGACGCTCGCCTGCCTGGAGATCTCGCTGGCCCAGGCCGGGGCGATGCGCGAACAGGCGGAGAGGGAGCGAGCCGAGCGCGAGGCGCGCCTCAGCCTGCTGCGCACCCGCGGCCGCGAGCTGGCCGGCGAGCTGGACCAGCTGACCGACGCCGCGCACCGGGACGAGGTCGCGCGCGCCGAGAAGCGGATGCGGCTCGAGCAGCTCGAAGAAAAATCCATGGAGGAGCACGGCATCGAGGTCGAGGCGCTGGTCGCCGAGTACGGCCCCGAGGTCCCGATCCCCGTCGTCGACGCGGACGGCGAGCCCGGCTTCATCGAGTTCGTCCGGCCCGAGCAGGAGAAGCGGCTGCGCCAGGCCGAGCGGGACTACACCGCGCTGGGCAAGGTCAACCCGCTCGCGCTCGAGGAGTTCGCGGCGATGGAGGAGCGCTACAAGTTCCTCAGCGAGCAGCTCGAGGACCTCAAGAAGACCCGCACCGACCTGCTTCAAGTGGTCAGCGACGTGGACGAACGGGTCAAGCAGGTCTTCGCCGAGGCCTACGCGGACACCGAGCGCGAGTTCGTCGGCGTCTTCTCCCGGCTGTTCCCCGGCGGCGAGGGGCGGCTGTACCTGACCGACCCGAGCGACATGCTGACCACGGGAATCGAGGTCGAGGCGCGTCCGCCGGGCAAGAAGGTCAAGCGCCTTTCGCTGCTGTCCGGCGGCGAGCGCTCGCTGACCGCCGTGGCCCTGCTGGTGTCGATCTTCAAGGCGCGCCCCTCGCCGTTCTACGTGATGGACGAGGTCGAGGCGGCGCTGGACGACACCAACCTGCAGCGGCTGATCGCGATCATGGAGGAGCTGCGGGAGGCCTCGCAGCTGATCGTGATCACCCACCAGAAGCGCACGATGGAGGTCGCCGACGCGCTCTACGGCGTGTCCATGCGCGGGGACGGCGTGACCACGGTCATCTCGCAGAAGCTGCGGCACGACGACGGCCGGATGCGCGACCAGGTGCCCGCGCAGGGTGCCATCCCGATCGAGGCCTGAGCTCGACTGACGACGCGCCAACATCCGCCGGAGTATTCACTTCGCCCATCCGGCTCGGTACGCTGCTGCGCGTGACTGAGTCGGGTGGGGATGTCAGGCTTGTCAGGGATCTGCCAAGCGTCGCGCCGGAGCTGGTGCGGGCACTGGTCGACGCGCTCGACGCGCTCGGGACCGGCTGCACGGACTTCGCCAAGGAGCTGGAGGCGGGAACCGTGCACGAGCACGCCTTCGGCAAGCTGATCGACGCGGCCAAGGTGCGCGACGCGTACCACGACCGGCTGCCCGCGACCGGCGGCAATCTGGCCGAAGCGCGCGAGGTGGCCGAGTCCTTCGTCGCCGAGTTCAGTGGGGGTGGCGGGCAGTGAACTGGAAGATCTGGAAGAGCCGCAAGAGCAATTCGACGTCGGCGCCGATCCATTGGACGCACCACTACGACGCGGTCGTCGCCGACCCTTCGACGTATCCCGAGCACGCACCGAAGCCGGTGGACGAGGACGCGCTGGCCGAGTTCGGCCGCACCCACCTCTCCCACTTCCATATCCCAAGCCTGCCGATCCCGGGTCTCAGCACCCTGGAGAAGAAGCTCGTCTTCTACATCTGCGACCACACCGGCGCGCCGAACCCGTTCCACGCGCTGGAGGAGCTGACCGGCGACTGCGTGGAACTCCAGCGGGTCGAGCGGATCTGGGAGGCCGGCTACCAGGGGCTCGAAGCGAAGATCGCGGCGCTGCGTGCCGCCGCCGCGGCGGTCACCCCCGGGTGGAACGGCCCGGAGGCCGACCGCTTCGAGCCCGCGCTCTCGGTCTACCTCGACGAGCTCGACGCGCTGGCCGGCTCGGTGCGCACCACCTGGGAGTGCGTGCGCGCGGTGCGCAGCGAGGCGCAGCTGGCCGAGGGCACGATCCAGATGCTGATCAACATCCTGGTCGGCTCGCTGGGCGGGCTGCTGGTCGCCGAGTTCGTCACCGTCGGCACCGTCACGCCGGTGGCCGCCGCGCAGGCCCAGCTCGAGCTGACCTACGTCGCCAAGAAGATCGCCTTCCTCGGCGGCAAGCTGAACGCGCTGCGCTCCGACGTGATCAAGATCCTCGACGCCGTGCACGGCTTCAAGCGGATCGAGGCCATGCGCTTCGTCTTCGACCTCGCCGCCATCGACTAGCGTCGTCGGTCGAGGCCACCGCCGCGATACCTGACAGAATAGACAACATGGTGACTGTGATCATCGGCGTAATCGCCGGAGTGGTATTCGCGAGCCTGGTGGCCGCGCTCGTCGTGCGGGGGAGGAACAGGCGTTCCGCACGCTTCCTGCCGCCGGAAGAACGGCGTTCCCCGAACGACCTGCGGCTCAAGCTCGGTGAGGAGGCCACGCCGGAGGACGATTCCGCCGGTGGTCTGCTGGAGGCCGCGGACTCCATCACGGTCGACGTCGAGCAGGTCGAGAAGCCGAAGATAGCTCTGGAGGAGCCCGAGCCCACGGCCGGCCGGCTGGTCCGGCTGCGCTCCCGGCTGGCCCGCTCGAACAGCGCGGTCGGCAAGGGCCTGCTGTCCCTGCTGGCCCGGGACAAGCTGGACGACGACACCTGGGAGGAGATCGAGGAGGTCCTGCTCACCAGCGACCTCGGCATCGGTCCGACCCAGGAACTCGTCGAGGCGCTGCGCACCAGGACAAAGGTCCTCGGCACGCGCACGCCTGAGGAACTGCGTGAGCTGCTGAAGGAAGAGCTGCTCAAGCTGGTGGATCCGAGCATGGACCGGACCGTGCGCTCCCTGCGCGCGGAGGGCGAGGGCCCGGCCGTGGTGCTCGTCGCCGGAGTCAACGGCGTCGGCAAGACCACCACCACCGGCAAGCTGGCGCGGGTGCTGATCGCCGACGGACGCTCGGTCGTGCTGGGCGCCGCCGACACCTTCCGCGCCGCCGCCGCCGACCAGCTCGAGACCTGGGGCGACCGCGTCGGCGCCACCACCGTTCGCGGCGCCGAGGGAGCGGACCCGGCGTCCGTCGCCTTCGAAGCGGTGCGCAAGGCCAAGGAACTCGGCGTGGACACGGCCCTGATCGACACCGCGGGCCGCCTGCACACCAAGACCGGCCTGATGGACGAGCTCGGCAAGGTCAAGCGCGTGGTCGAGAAGCACGGCCCGGTCGACGAGGTGCTGCTCGTGCTCGACGCGACCACCGGCCAGAACGGCCTGGTCCAGGCGCGTGTCTTCCGCGAGGTCGTCGACATCACCGGCATCGCGCTGACCAAGCTGGACGGCACGGCTAAGGGCGGCATCGTCATCGCGGTGCAGCGGGAACTCGGCGTGCCGGTGAAGCTGGTCGGCCTGGGCGAGGGCGCGGACGACATGGCCCCCTTCGACCCGGTGGCCTTCGTTGACGCGCTTGTTGGTGAGTGACGTAGGACAGTGACGTAGGACGCAGCGACGGATGAGCAGGCCGCGGGGATTTTTCCCCGCGGCCTTTGTCATCAGTGCCGCTGCGGCACCCGGCAGCTCGCGATGCCGCCGAGGACGACGTGCGCGGTCGGGAGTTCCGGCGGGGTGCCGACGGTGGCCGGCTCGCGGAGCCAGCGCACGCGGCTGTACACCGCGCCCGGCAGCTCCACCAGATCGCCGCGACGTCGCACGCGGAGCCGGCAGCTCTCGCCGAGCAAGGTCGGGACCGACCCGAGCGTTTCGCACTGCACCAGGAAGCCGATCCGGTCCGCGGTCGGCACCCAGAGCACCGGGCCCACCGGGACGCCGAGCCGCTCGAGGCGCAGCAGGGCCGCGCGGCCCGGCGTGGCGTCCGCCTCGACGACGTCGAAGGCCTCGCCGCTGACCGCGTGCACGGCCGCGCTCGGCAGCATCGACCACAGCGCCTGCGCCTGTTCGGGATCGGTGGTCGGCGTCGTCGAGCCGGTGCTCACCGGCCAGCCATAGGAGGCGTAGCGCACGGCGCACTGCCGCGCCGTCGCCCGCGTCGTGCCCTGCGCCGGGCGGCGTACCTGCCGTGGCAGCAAACCGAGGTTCGGCCCACGCATCACAAGCCCCACAAAGTCTTCTCGTCCATCTCGACCCGATGCCTACACACGGTCTGGTATGCCGCTTTCCCGCTCCGGGCTCAGTCATGCACATGCAGCGGCACTTGTCCCCCTCTGACCGCTCATCAGGTAACGCTAGCCACCCCGGGCCGCGAACGCAGGAGGACACGGGTGGCGAATCATGGCGCATTCCGGCAAACGCCTGCGCGCTCCCGCTCCAAGGCGTTACCGTCGCCTCACCATGAGCGACACGGCTTCCACGGCGGCGATCCATCGTGCCTGAACGCGTACCCAACGCCCTGTTCGCCTCCTGGTTCCAGCGCAGCGGCTGGTCCAAGGGCGAAGTCGCCCGCATGGTCAACCGCAGGGCCCGGGATCTCGGCGCGACGCATGTGGCCACCGACACCTCCAGGGTGCGGCGATGGCTCGACGGCGAGCAGCCGCGCGACCCGATCCCGCGCATCCTCACCGAACTGTTCAGCGAGCGCTTCGGCTGCGTGGTCACGCTGAGCGACCTCGGGCTGCGCGAACCGTCCAGTCCCATCGCCGGGACGCTGGCGGACCTGCCCTGGGGACCGGAGCGCACCGCGGAGCTGCTGGCCGAGTTCTGCCGCAGCGACCTGCTCCTCGGGCCCAACCCGGCCCGGCGGGTCGGCGACGGCGCGCCGCCGCTGGCCGCGGGCACCGCGCTGATCGAGCCGGTCAAGCGCTGGCTGCTGCCCTACGTCCCCGCGCCGCAGCGCTCGGCCGAGTCGCTCGAAGCGCTGGGCGTGGCCACCGGCAGTCCGGCCGCGGCCGTCGCCGGCTCGGTGCCCGCGCAGTCAACCCAGGCCGCTCGCGGGCGTCCGGCGCGCGCAGCGGTGCTCGCCGACCAGCTCGAGGAGACGCTGCGGGTCTTCCGCGACTGGGAGGCCTCGGTCGGCGGCGGCATCCGGCGGGCCGCGGTCACCGGGCAGCTCTACGAGGTCGCCGAGCTGATCCGGCACAGCCCGGAGCCCGCGCACCCGCGCATCTTCCGGATCGCCGCGCACTACTGCCTGCTCGCGGGCGAGATGGCGCTGGACTCCGGGCTGCAGGCGGCGGCGCAGCGCTATCTCGTGCTCGGGCTGCACGCGGCGAAGGAGAGCGCCGACCGAAACACGATCGCCGTCATTCTGGCCTCGACGGCCCGTCAGCTGGTGGGCCTCAACCGGGCGCAGGACGCGCTCGACCTGCTGGCCGTCGGACGCTCGGCCACCCGCGGCGACCTCGATCCGCTGCCCGCCGCCTACTTCGACCTGGTCGAAGCCCGTGGATACGGCGCGCTCGGCCGGATCGAGCCGGCCCGCCTCGCCCTGGAGCGGGCCAGGACCCTGCACGCCAAGGGCTGGGCCGCAGAGTACGGTCCCGGCGCGACCCCGCTGGCCTCCGCGAGCCACCCGTGGCCGCCCACCTTCACCCCGGCGGCGGTGCGCCTGGAGACCGCGCGCACCCTGCGTGACCTGGCCGCGCGTCTGCCGCAGCTCACCGCGGAGGCGGCCGGCGAGTTCGACGCGGCGGCCGGCCTCTACGAGCGCGACTTCCCGCGCCAGCTGCGCGGCCGGGTCGAGGCGCTGACCGGTTCGGCCGAGGCGCACGCCGTGCTCGGCCATCGGGCCGCCGCGGTGGCCGCGCTGCGCACCGCCGGGGGTTTGGCCGTGCGCATCCGTTCACGCCAGGCTGAGGAAAGGCTGCGCGAAGCGGCCGGGCGGGTACGCGCGGCGTTTCCCGAGGAGCGCGAGCCCGGCGACGGCACGTCGGCAGCCCCATCGTTCACACATACGTAACCTTCTTGCCGATTCCGTCACGGTTGAGAAACAACGCACGCGGCGCCCGGTAACGGTGCGCCGCGATTGTGTTGGAGCATCGCACCGCTCTCCGGACCTTGACGAACATTGCGCCAACCGAAGGAAACGAACCATGCCAACACTGGACTCCGGCAACACAGCCTGGGTACTCGCCAGCTCCGCGCTGGTCCTGCTCATGACGCCGGGCCTGGCGTTCTTCTACGGCGGCATGGTCCGCGCGAAGAGCGTGCTGAATATGCTCATGATGAACTTCATCTGTATAGCCGTGGTCACCGTGGCCTGGGTGCTGTACGGATGGTCGGTATCGTTCGGTAACGCGAACGACGCCAACGGGAACGGATTCTGGGGCACCCTCGCCCAGTGGGGCATGCACGGCATCAACACCGGCATCGCGAGCAACAGCCACGCGACTCTGTACGGCAGTACCGGCGTCCCGATCTTCGCGGTCGCCTGCTTCCAGCTGATGTTCGCCATCATCACCCCGGCGCTGATCTCCGGCGCCATCGCCGACCGGACCAAGTTCGTCGGCTGGACCGTCTACGTGGCCGCGTGGGTCACCGTGATCTACTTCCCGGTCGCGCACTGGGTCTTCTCGCCGAACGGCTTCATCAACGCCAAGCTGCACGTGATGGACTTCGCCGGCGGTACCGCGGTGCACATCAACGCCGGTGCCGGAGCCCTGGCCTGCGCGCTCGTGCTCGGCAAGCGGGTCGGGTTCAAGAAGGACCCGATGCGTCCGCACAACGTGCCCTTCGTGATGCTCGGCGCCGCGCTGCTGTGGTTCGGCTGGTTCGGCTTCAACGCCGGCTCCGCGCTGACCTCCGGCGGCCAGGCCTCGGTCGTGTTCATGAACACCCAGGTCGCCACCTGCACCGCGGTCATCGGCTGGCTCGCCGCCGAGAAGATCCAGCACGGCAAGTTCACCACCGTGGGCGCCGCCTCCGGCGCCGTCGCCGGCCTCGTCGCGATCACCCCGGCCTGTGCCTCGGTCTCCCCGATCGGCGCCATCTTCGTCGGCCTGATCCCCGGCTTCATCTGCTGCTACGCGGTGAACCTGAAGAACCGCTTCGACTTCGACGACTCGCTCGACGTGGTCGGCGTGCACCTCGTCGGCGGTATCCTCGGCACCCTGCTGATCGGCTTCTTCGCCGCCCCCGACGAGGTCTCCGGTTTCTCCAACGGCGCCAAGGCCGGTCTGTTCTACGGCGGCGGCATCGACCAGTTGCTCGCGCAGGCCGAGGGCGCCGGCATAGTGTTCGCCTATTCCTTCGTGGTCTCCTTCATCCTGGCTAAGATCGTCAACGCCACCGTCGGTATGCGGGTGAGCGAAGAGGACGAGATCGCCGGCGTGGACCAGACCGAGCACGCGGAGACCGCCTATGACTGGGGCGGCCTGTCCGGATCACTGCACCGCGCCGCGGTCAGCGTGGCCGCGGCGACCGCCCCCGAATCCGTGAAGGCGGAAGTCGGGGAATCCGACGAGGAGAAGGTCACCGTCTGATGAAGCTCATTACGGCAGTCGTCAAGCCCTACAAGCTCGACGAGGTGAAGACCGCCCTGCAGGCTTTCGGTGTGCACGGTCTGACGGTCGCCGAGGCGTCCGGCTACGGCCGGCAGCGCGGCCACACGGAGGTCTACCGCGGCGCCGAGTACACCGTGGACCTCGTGCCCAAGGTCCGGATCGAACTGCTCGCCGAGGACCACGACGTCGAGGACCTGCTGAACGTGATCGCCAAGGCGGCGCAGACCGGCAAGATCGGCGACGGCAAGGTCTGGGTCACCCCGGTCGAGACCGTCGTCCGGGTCCGCACCGGAGAGCGCGGAGCCGAAGCGCTCTGAGCGAGCGGCGCCGGGTAGTAGGCAGGAAATCCGTAACAGGATCGTAGTGAGAACCGAAGCTTTGCCGGCCACGCGGAAACTCCGCCGGAAAAGGAGCGCGCTTTGCGGTACGCGCAGGAACGCGAAGCGCGCTCGGATGAGATGGACGCGTGGCTGGCCGGGCTTCTCGGCGACGTCGAGGGAGCGGCCCTGGTGGCGGTCGGCGGCTATGGCCGTCGGCAGCTGAGCCCGGGCAGCGACCTCGACGTCGTTCTGCTGCACGACGGTTCGCGCGACGCCGCGGCCGTCTCCGGGCTCGCCGACGCGGTCTGGTACCCGATCTGGGACGCCAAGGTGAAGCTCGACCACTCGGTGCGCACGATCGCGCAGGCGCGGTCCGTCGCCCAGGAAGACCTCGCCGTCGCCCTCGGCCTGCTGACGGCGCGTCACGTGGCCGGGGACCCGGCGTTGACCGAGACCCTGCGCTCGGCGGTGCTCGCGGACTGGCGCAAGCAGGCGCCGCGTCGGCTGCCGGAACTGCGCGCGCTGCGCGAGGAGCGCCGTGAACGTCACGGGGAACTCGCGTACCGCCTGGAGGGGGACCTCAAGGAGTGCGCGGGCGGACTGCGCGACGCCGACAGCCTGCGGGCGATCGCGGCGAGCTGGATCGCGGACGTGCCGCACGGCGATCCCGAGGCCGCTCAGGGATTTTTGCTCGATGTGCGATGGGTGCTGCACACGCGCACCGGACGCGCCTCTGACCGTATTCTTTTGCAGGAGCAGGACGAGTTGGCCGCCGAACTCGGATTCGAGAGCGCCGACGAACTGATGCGCGCCGTGAGCGACGCGGCGCGAACCATCGACTATGCGTGCGACGTGGCCTGGCGCCGTGTCGATCAGGCCCTTTCCGCCCGGAATCGCTCCAGCGGTCTTAGCGGGCTGCTTCGACGAGGCAGTAACAGCGCGCCGCCGCGCGAGCCGCTGGCCGACGGCGTCGTCAAGGCCGAAGGCGAAGCGGCGCTCGCTCTCGCGGCCGACCTCAACGATCCGGTGCTGCCGCTGCGGATCGCGTCCGCCGCCGCGAGTGCCGGGCTGCCGATCTCGCCCGCGTCGCTCGAGCGGCTGGCCGCGTCCCCGGCCGCGCTGCCCGAGCCCTGGCCGGAGCACGCGCGGGCCGAACTGCTCCGGCTGCTCGGCACCGGACCCGGCCTGATCCGGGTCTGGGAAGCCTTGGACCGCACCGGAATCCTCGCCCGCCTGCTGCCCGAGTGGGAGCGCATCAGGTCGCTGCCGCAGCGCAACGCCCTGCACGTGCACACCGTGGACCGGCACATCGTGCAAACCGTGGTGCACGCGGCCGAGCGCACCCGCCGCGTGGATCGCGCGGACCTGCTGCTCGCTGCCGCGCTGTGCCACGACCTCGGCAAGGGCCTGCCCGGCGACCACTGCGAGACCGGCGCCGAACTGGCCGCGAAACTGGCCGTGCGCCTCGGATTCCCGCCCGCGGACGTTGCCACGCTCACCGCGCTGACCAGGCATCACCTGCTGTTCGCCGAACTCGCCGTGCACCGCGACCCGACTGATCCGGCCACGCTCGCGCCACTGCTCGCGGCCGCCGCGGAGTCCGGAACGAGCCCTGCGGATTTCGTGGCGCTGCTGCAGCTGCTGACGGAAGCCGATTCGCAGGCCACCGGGCCCGCCGTGTGGTCCACGTGGAGGGCGGCGCTGTACCGCGAGCTCGGCCTTCGCGCGCAGGCCGTGCTGGCGGGGGAACCGACCCCGAGCAAGCAGACCGCCGCGGACGACGAGGCGGATCTCGTGCTCGCCGAGCAGGCCTCGAACGCTCCGGACCTGATCGCCGTGCACGCCGTGGCCCCGGGAAGGGCCGGGATCGGCCGGATCGACGTGGCGATCCCGGACCAGGTCGGCGTCCTCGCGCTCGTCGCCGGCGTGCTGACGCTGCGGCACGTGCGCGTGCTCGCCGCCGAACTGAACTCGACCGAGACCGACGGCAAGCCGTACGCGGTGCAGCGCTGGACCGTCGCGGCCGAGTACGGGGAGCTGCCGGATCTCGTTCGGCTGCGGACGGATCTGCGTAGCGCGCGGGCAGGATCGCTCGACATCGTCGGCCGCCTCGCGACGCGGGACGCCGAGCGCGCCTCGTACCGCAAGCAGCGGCCGGGCACGCCCCCGCCGACCGTCCGGCTGCTGCCGAGCGCCTCGGAGACGGCGACCGTGCTCGAGGTGCGCGCCGAGGACACGCCCGGCCTGCTCTACCGGATCGCCGCCGCGATCGCCGCGACCGGCGCCGACATAGAACGCGCCAGGATCGCGACGCTCGGTCCACAGGCTGTGGACGTCTTCTACCTCACCCCGGGCCAGGCCGCCGAGACGGCGGTCGGCGGCGCGATCGACGAGGAGCTGGTCGAAGCCGTGAGCGCGGCGCTGAACTGACAGTTCCCGGGGAAGTCACCTCGCATTCTCCTCGGACGTAACGTCCTGGGACACGGTGCGCGGCTAACGTCCTGATGATGACTACCGATCACAGCGAAGGCGAGAGCGCACTGGAACCCTCCCCGCTGCTGTGGAAGCGGCCCGATCGCCTCGGCGCCCCGCCGAATTCCGGCCTGCACCTGACCTTCGGCGCCGACCCGGCCAGAGAGATGACGGTCTCCTGGAGCACCGCCGCCTCGGTGTCCAACCCGCGAGTGCGCTTCGGTACACCCGAGGGCGGCTTCGGCGAGGAGGTGCGCGCCGAGACCGTGGCCTACGTGGACGGCGAATCCAAGATCGAGTCCTACATCCACCACGCCAGGCTCACCGGCCTGAGCCCGAACACCGGCTACATCTACGCCGCACTGGCCGACGGAGTGCCGCCGGACGCCGGGACCTTCGAGACCGCGCCGGTCGGCCGCGCCCCGTTCACCTTCACCAGCTTCGGCGACCAGTCCGTGCCGACGTCCGCCTGGGCCAGCGAGAACGGCACCTACTCCTCCGGGCTGACCACGCTGGCCGCGCCCTCGGCCGGCGACGTGGTGGACGCCATCGAGCAGGTGCGCCCGCTGTTCCACCTGCTCAACGGCGACCTGAGCTACGCCAACCTGGCCGTCGACCGGGTGCGCACCTGGGACGACTTCTTCACCAACAACGAGCGCTCGGCCCGCAAGCGCCCGTGGATGCCCGCCCCCGGCAACCACGAGAACGAACTCGGCAACGGGGCGCTCGGCTACGACGCGTTCCGCACCCGCTTCGCCGTGCCCAGCAACGGTTCCGCGGACTTCGAAGGACTCTGGTACGCCTTCACCGTCGGCAGCGTGCGGGTGATCATCCTCGCCAACGACGACGTGGCCCTGCAGGACGCGGGGGACAGCTACGTCAGCGGCTACAGCGACGGTCGGCAGAAGGCGTGGCTGGAGCGGCAGCTCGTGGCGGCGCGCAAGTCCAAGGACGTCGACTGGATCGTGGTCTGCATGCACCAGGTGATCATCAGCTCCGCCGATGCCAACGGCTCCGACCTGGGTATTCGGGAGCAGTGGGGCCCGCTGTTCGACCAGTACGAGGTGGACCTGGTCGTCTGCGGCCACGACCACGACTACGAGCGCTCCTACGCGATACGCGGCACGGTCTCCGGCTCCGAGACGCTGACGCCGAATCCGGTCTCCGCCGAGTCCTCGAACATCGACACCGGCCGGGGCACCGTGCACATGGTGCTCGGCGGCGGCGGTAACTCCTCCAACACCAACACCAAGTTCTTCGCCAACGGTCAGGCCAAGGTCATCGCGGCGGTCAGTGGCCCGGTCAACTCCGGCAAGCGCAAGTCGACCTACGTCATGGAGGACGCTGTCTGGTCGGCCTACCGCGACGAGGAACACCCCTACGGCTTCGCCGCCTTCGACGTGGACCCGGGCACCGCGCCCGGCGGCACCACCAGCATCCGGGTCACCTACTACAACGTCGTCCAGCCCTTCGGCACGGTGGAGAAGCTGGAGACTTTCACGCTCTACCGTCAGCGCTCCGACGGCTGAGAATGGGAATCTTTATGCACCAGCTCGCATAATGTTTCACGTGGAACATTGGGCGACGACCCTCGTCGAGGGCCGCCGCCCGCTGCTTCGCGTGCCCTAGAACAACCCGCCGGGAGTACCAGGCAGATCGGCGAGCCCGGCCTCGGCTTCAGTCGGCCGCTCGCGCACCGGCCAGCCTGGCTCGGCGACGTACTCCTCGCCCCGCTTCTGCCGGTAGGCCGCGAAGTCCCGCTCGGACGCCGCCTTCCACTCCTCCTGCTGCCGGTGCAGCTCGACCGGGCTGGCCTGGCCGACCTCCGGGTAGCGATCGGCGAGCGCCTTGGCGACCTCCATCGCGGCGATCGCGTCCACCGCCGCGTCGTGCGCGCCCTCGATGTGCACGCCGTAATGCGCGCACTGCGACTCCAGATTGCGCTTGCCCTTCCGGAAGCGGTCCACCGCCTTGTCGATCACCAGCGGATCGATCACCGGCTCGATCCGGCCCGCCCGGGCCGCCAGCGAGCGCAGGCCGTTCCGCTCGAGTTCGACCTCGAGCAGGGTCAGGTCATAGGGCGCGTTGAAGACGACCAGCGGCAGCTTCGCCGACAGATGCGCGGCGAGCAGGTCGGCGATCTGCTCCAGCGCCTCGGTCGGGCTGGTGCCGTGCTCGCGCACGTACTCGTCGGTGATGCCGTGCACCGCCGTGGTCTCCGGCGGGATCGACACCCCCGGATCCACCAGGAAGTCGTGCCTGCGGCCGTCGCTGGTCACGAACGCCGCCGAGATCAGCCGGGCGACGAGCGGATCGCGCCCCGTGGTCTCGCAGTCGTAGGAACCCAGCACCCCGGTTTGCCAGCCCGGCCCAGCGGCGGGCAGGCACTGCGCGTGGTAGACGACCCAGGCGCCCTGCTCCTTGCGCAGCTCACCCGCCTCGGCGGGGATCTGGGCCCCGCAGGTCTTGCATGTACCGGGGAAACGGTTGGTAGCCATCCGCCGAACCGACCCTTCCTGTTGACTGCCCCCCACGATAGGCGAGCCCGCCGACATCCCCCGCACAGCGGCTACCCTGGACGGGAGACCAGCATTCCACTCTTACTTCACCGAGGACTGACGCCGCCGTGTTCGACACGCTCTCCGACCGCCTCGCAGCGACCTTCAAATCCCTGCGGGGCAAGGGCCGGCTCTCCGAGGAGGACATCGACGCCACCTGCCGCGAGATCCGGATCGCGCTGCTCGAGGCCGACGTCGCGCTCGCCGCGGTGCGCCCCTTCGTCGCGGCGGTCAAGGAGCGCGCGCTCGGCGCCGAGGTCTCCCAGGCGCTCAATCCGGCGCAGCAGGTCATCAAGATCGTCAACGAGGAGCTCGTCAAGATCCTCGGCGGCGAGACCCGGCGGCTGCGCTTCGCCAAGCAGCCGCCGACGGTCATCATGCTGGCCGGTCTGCAGGGCGCGGGTAAGACGACCCTGGCGGGCAAGCTCGGCCGCTGGCTCAAGTCCCAGGGCCACGCGCCCGTGCTGGTCGCCGCGGACCTGCAGCGGCCCAACGCCGTCACCCAGCTCCAGGTGGTCGGCGAGCGCGCCGGCGTCGCGGTCTACGCGCCGGAGCCCGGCAACGGCGTCGGCGACCCGGTGAAGGTGGCCAGGGACTCGATCGAGTTCGCCCGCGCCAAGGCGCACGACGTGGTCGTCATCGACACCGCGGGCCGCCTCGGCATCGACGAGGAGCTGATGCGCCAGGCCGCCAACATCCGCGACGCGGTCGACCCGCAGGAGATCCTGTTCGTCCTCGACGCGATGATCGGCCAGGACGCGGTCACCACCGCCCAGGCCTTCCTGGACGGCGTCGGCTTCGACGGCGTGGTGCTGACCAAGCTTGACGGCGACGCGCGCGGCGGCGCGGCGCTGTCCGTGGCCCAGCTGACCGGCCGTCAGGTGATGTTCGCCTCCAACGGCGAGAAGCTCGACGACTTCGACATCTTCCACCCGGACCGGATGGCCTCGCGCATCCTCGGCATGGGCGACATGCTCAGCCTGATCGAGCAGGCCGAGAAGGCCTTCGACGCCGATCAGGCCGAGGAGATGGCCCGCAAGCTGATGGGCGGGGACGGCTTCACGCTGGACGACTTCCTGGCCCAGATGGAGCAGATCCGCAAGATGGGATCGCTCTCCAAGATCATGGGCATGCTGCCCGGCATGGGCGAGATGAAGCAGCAGCTCAACCAGGTCGACGACAAGGAGATCGACCGGGTCCAGGCGATCATCCGCTCGATGACCCCGCAGGAGCGGCAGGATCCGAAGATCCTCAACGGTTCCCGCCGCGCCCGCATCGCCAAGGGCTCCGGCGTGCACGTCTCCGCGGTCAACGGCCTGCTCGAGCGCTTCGCCGAGGCGCAGAAGATGATGAAGTCGATGGGCCGCGGCGGCATGCCGGGGCTGCCCGGGATGCCCGGCTTCGGCTCCGGCAACGGCCGTCGGATGAGCGCCAAGGCCAAGGCGAACGCGCAGGCCGCGAAGTCCAAGAACAAGTCCCGCTCGGGCAACCCGGCCAAGCGCAAGGCCGACGAGGCGGCGAAGGCCGAGCGCGCGGCCGCGGCGGCCTCGGGCGCCCCGGCCATCCCGCAGAACTTCGAGCTGCCGGACGAGTTCAAGAAGATGCTCGGCTGAGGTTTGCCGTCGCCGGCACGCGGTCGGAGCAGCGGTTCGGCTCTGGCATAATAGGTCGCTGAGCACTCGGCCTCGGCGGCCCCTCTCTCTGCCGAACGTCGCGTCCTTCGGATAGGCGAGTCGGAGCAATCCCCACGCGCCGTTCCCGCCCGTCCACCCCGTTGAGAATTCAGGAGATTCCACTCCCGTGGCAGTCAAGATCAAGCTGAAGCGCCTGGGCAAGATCCGCAACCCCCAGTACCGCATCGTCGTCGCCGACGCCCGCACCAAGCGTGACGGTCGCGCGATCGAGGAGATCGGCAAGTACCACCCGAAGGAGGACCCCTCCTTCATCCAGGTCGACAACGAGCGCGCGCAGCACTGGCTGAAGGTCGGCGCCCAGCCGACCGAGGCCGTCGTGGCGATCTTCAAGGTCTCCGGCGACTGGCAGCAGTTCAAGGGCCTGCCCGCCCCGGCGCCGATGAGGGTCGCGGCGCCCAAGGCGGACAAGAAGGCGCTGTTCGAGGCCGCCGCCAAGGAGGCCGAGTCGGAGCCGAAGCCGGCCGCGACGCCGAAGAAGAAGGCCGACAAGAAGGCCGCCGAAGCGCCGAAGGCCGAGGAGGCAGTCGTCGAGGCCACCGCGCCCGTCGAGACCCCGGCCCCGGCCGCCGAGAGCACCGAGGCCTGAGTCGATGCTCGAAGAAGCCCTCGAACACCTGGTGAAGGGGATCGTCGAACACCCCGACGAGGTCACCGTCCGCGACCGCACGCTGCGTCGCGGCCGGATCCTCGAGGTGCGCGTGCACCCCGAGGACCTCGGCAAGGTGATCGGCCGTCAGGGGCGCACCGCCAACGCGTTGCGCACTGTGATCCACGCACTCGGGGGCCGCGCCGTGCGCATCGACCTGGTCGAAGCGCCCGGTCTGCGCTGAGATATGGGCACTGAGCACGAATCCGACGACGAGGTGCAGGAACTCCTGCGCCTCGTCGTCGGCCGTATCGGCAAGGCCCAGGGCGTCAAGGGCGAGGCGACGGTCGAGGTCCGCACGGACGACCCGGAGTTGCGTTTCGCGCCGGGCGCCGTGCTGCTGACCGACCCGCCGGAGCGTGGCCCGCTGACCATCCGCGCGGGACGCGTGCAGGGCGGGCGTCTCGTGCTCTCCTTCGAGGGCGTGCCGGATCGGACCGCTGTCGAGAAGCTGCGCAACACGATGCTCGTCGCCGAGGTGGATCCGGACGAACTGCCCGACGATCCGGACGAGTACTACGACCACCAGCTCGAGGGTCTCCAGGTACGTTCGGTGGACGGCGTCGAACTCGGCGTCGTGGAGCAGATGGTGCACGGCCCGGCGCAGGATCTGTTCGTCATCCGCCGCCCCGACGGCGGCGAACTGCTGCTGCCGTTCATCGCCGAGTTCGTGCCCGAGGTCGATCTGGAGGCCGGCACGCTGCTCGTCGACCCGCCCGAGGGCCTGCTCGCGCTGTAGTAATGCGCGCGCGTTGACGGTAGAGGACGACTTTTCCCCATGCGCATCGACGTCATCACGATCTTCCCGGAGTACCTCGAACCGCTCCGGGTCTCCCTGCTGGGCAAGGCCGCGGACCGTGGCCTGCTGGACATCAGCACGCACGACCTGCGGCAGTGGACCTCTGACGTGCACCACACCGTGGACGACTCCCCGTACGGCGGCGGCCCCGGCATGGTCATGAAGGCCGAACCGTGGGCGCTTGCCCTGGCGGCCGTCGCAGGCCCCGAAGACGCCCCGCGGCGGCCCACGCTCGTCGTCCCGACCCCCAGCGGACGCCCCTTCAACCAGGCCAAGGCCGCCGAACTCGCCGAGCGCGAGCACCTCGTCTTCGCCTGCGGCCGCTACGAGGGCATCGACCGCCGGGTGATCGATGCGGCGGCCGAGACGATGCCCGTCGAGGAGCTGTCCATCGGCGACTACGTGCTGGCCGGCGGCGAGGTCGCGGTCCTGGTGATCGTGGAGGCGGTGGCTCGGCTGCTGCCCGGGGTCCTGGGCAACGCGGAATCCGCGCGGGACGACTCGTTCGCCGAGGGCGCGATGAGCGGGCTGCTCGAGGGCCCGGTCTACACGAAGCCCGCCGAGTGGCGCGGCTGCGCCGTCCCGGAGATCCTCACCTCCGGCAACCACGGCGCCATCGCCCGCTGGCGACGTGACCAGGCCTTCGCGCGTACCGCGGCCAACCGCCCGGATCTGCTCGCGACGCTGGATCCGGCGACCCTGGACAAGAAGGACCGGGCGACGCTGGCCGATCTCGGATTTCCGGATTCGCCGACTGGCGTGCGAGACTAGGCGTTCGGCACGCCGTCAGCCGTGCGCCCGCCCCTGCCACAGGGGGAGTGGGCACGACCGGACTGCGGCGGCCTCGACACCCCGAAGTATTGAGCCGTCCGTGACCTGTGGCACGTACGAGGAGAAAATCATGCACAAGCTCGCTGCGCTCGACGCCAAGTCGCTGCGCTCGGACGTCCCGGCGTTCCGCCCCGGCGACACCGTCAACGTCCACGTGAAGGTCATCGAGGGCAGCCGCTCCCGGGTCCAGCAGTTCAAGGGCGTTGTCATCCGCCGCCAGGGCGACGGCGTGCGCGAGACCTTCACCGTTCGCAAGATCAGCTTCGGCGTGGGCGTCGAGCGCACCTTCCCGGTGCACTCGCCGATCTTCGAGAAGCTCGAGGTCGTCACCCGCGGTGACGTGCGTCGCGCCAAGCTGTACTACCTGCGCGACCTGCGCGGCAAGAAGGCGAAGATCAAGGAGAAGGTCGACTGGAACCGGTAGTTCTCGGTCTCCGGTCCTGTCTTCAGCCGCCCCCGGTACCTTGGGAATGCCAAGGTGCAGGGGGCGCTGTCGTGCCTCCGGACCCGGACCCTGTGTGCAGCGCGGCGATCAGGGGACGTAGTAGTCTGCCGCGACGGATCAGCGTGCGGACGGTCATTCAACAGGACCGGGTGACTGGAGGACCGGGTGGCGGCGAGAGGGCAGCGGCGCAGACAGGAGCTCTCGCCCGCCCCGGTCAAGGGTCGCCGTCGGCGACTGAAACCGATCAAGCTCTGGCGCGAGGTGCCGCTGCTGCTCGCGATCGCGCTGGTCCTGGCGCTGGGCATCAAGACCTTCGTGGTGCAGGCCTTCTTCATCCCCTCGCAGTCCATGGAGAACACCATCATGGTCGGCGACCGGGTGCTGGTGAACAAGTTCTCCCCGTGGTTCGGCGCGCAGCCGCAGCGCGGCCAGATCGTCGTCTTCAACGATCCCGGCGGCTGGCTGCCGGACACGCCGACCCCGGACACCTCCAACGTGGCCGTGCGCTACGTCAAGGACGTGTTCACCTTCGTCGGCCTGCTGCCCTCGGACGACCAGCACGACCTGATCAAGCGGGTCATCGGCGTCCCCGGCGACGAGGTCAAGTGCTGCGACAGCAAGGGGCAGGTCACCGTCAACGGGGTCCCGCTGATCGAGACCTCGTACATCTTTCCCGGCGCCGCCCCGTCCACCATCCCCTTCGACGTCCACGTGAAGGCCGGATTCCTCTGGGTCATGGGCGACAATCGCGCCGACTCCGCGGACTCGCGCTTCCACATGACGGACAAATTCGGTGGAATGGTACCGATCAGCGACGTGGTGGGTCACGCGTTCGTGTTGATTTGGCCGCCAAGTCGCGCCGGAGGCCTGGGAGTTCCGGCTACCTTTCAGCAGGAGGGCCTGACCGTGCTCTCCAGTCTGCCGACCGGGAGCCTCCCGGTGGCCGCTCTCGTCGGGGCGGTGCCGTTCCGGCTCGTCGGCGGCCGGGCGGCCGGCAAGGCGCGCCGAAGACGCGCGCGCCGGCGGGCGGCCTGACGGACCATCACACGGCGGGCGAAGGAGAGCAGTGGCGGGAATGACGACGAGGAAGGCGTCCGACGGGCGCACGATGAAGACCTGGATGAGGGGCGCACGATGACCGTGGAAAGACCGGACACCGGCCTGAACGAGGCCGTGGAGCCGGGGCAGCAGCCGGGCGGTGACGAGGCCTTCGGGCCCGGCGGCGCGGCGGCGAACGAGCCCGAAGGCACCGGCGTCGCGGGAGCCGCGCAGGCGCCGCCGGAGCCGGACAAGCCGGCCGACGCGGGCAGGGCCCGGCCGAGCTCGGCGCTCGGCTGGGTGCTGTTCCCGTTCGCGGTCGTCTGGCGCTTCCTGTTCCCGAAGAAGCCGCGCCCGTTCCTCGTGGAACTGCCCTTCCTGGTGGTCTTCGCGCTGGTCCTGGCGTTCCTGATCAAGACCTTCCTGGTGCAGGCCTTCTACATCCCGTCCGGCTCGATGCAGAACACCCTGGAGCCGGGCGACCGGGTGCTGGTCAACCGGGCCGCCGAGTGGCTCGGCAGCGCGCCGACCCGCGGCGAGGTCGTGGTGTTCCAGGACCCGGGCGGCTGGCTGGACGACGAGGGCACCACGACCAGCAGCAACTGGCTCAAGAGCACGCTGACCTGGGTCGGCCTGCTGCCCGCGGACGACGGCGACCTGATCAAGCGGGTCATCGGCGTCGGCGGCGACCACGTGGTGTGCTGCAACGCGCAGGGCGACATCACGGTCAACAACGTGGCCCTGAACGAGTCCGCGTACCTGTACCCCGGGGACTCGCCGGACTCCGGCTACCTCAAGCCCTTCGACGTGACCGTGCCGGCGGGCTACCTGTGGGTCATGGGCGACCACCGCAGCGTCTCCCTGGACTCGCGCTACCACCAGGACCAGGAGTTCGGCGGCATGGTGCCGGTGGGCGACGTCGTGGGCCGCGCCGACATCGTGGTCTGGCCGATCGGCCACTGGAAGACGCTGCCCATCCCCGGCACGTTCAAGCAGGCGGGCTTCTCGGCGCTCGCCCTGCCCGGGGCGATCCCGGGGGCCGCGCTGGTCGGCACGATGCCGCTGGCGCTCAAGCGCCGTAAGCGGAGAAGGCTGTTGGCGGCGAAGCGCGCCACCACCGGTTAACCTGAGGTGGTGTCGGTAGTCCCGAAGCAAACTGCACGACGGGCTCGGCCCGGCTCTCCGGCCGGTGAGCCGAGCCCGTTGTTCGAGGGTCCGCAGTCGCCGCGTGTGGGCGACGGGCGGGATCTGTACGCCTACGGCCTCGAGCTCGAGGCCGCGGGCGTGTCCCCGGTGGCGGGGGCGGACGAGGCCGGGCGGGGGGCCTGCGCCGGCCCGCTCGTGGCCGGCGCCGCCGTGCTGCCGCCCGGGCTGCGCCTGAAGGGCCTGGACGATTCCAAGCTGCTGACCGAGCGTCAGCGCGAGCGGCTCTACGCCGAGGTGGTGGCCGAGGCCGCCGCCTGGGCCGTGGCCGTGGTCCCGGCGGCCGAGGTGGACCGCATCGGGGTCCAGGAGGCCAACTACCGGGCGCTGCGCGAGGCCGTGGCCGGCCTCGGCGGCCCGCGGCCCGCGCTGGCCCTGATCGACGGGTTCGCCGTCCCCGCGCTCGGCGTGCCCGGCCAGGCGGTGGTCAAGGGCGACCGCCTGGTGGCCTGCATCTCCGCCGCGTCCATCCTGGCCAAGGTGACCCGTGACCGGATGATGGCCGAGCTGGAGCTGAGCTGGCCCGGCTACGGCTTCGCCGCCCACAAGGGCTACGCGACGGCCGTGCACCAGGAGGCCCTCGACCGGCTCGGACCCTGCCCGGAGCACCGGCTGACCTACGCGAACGTCCCCGGTCGCGCGGTGGGTGACAATGGTCTAGACGAGACCGGACCGGATGACGGCGCGGCCGCGTCGGGCCCGCCGACCCAGGGCGACCTCCTGCTCGACCTGACCGATACCCAGTGGGGAGCGCGTAGATGAGCGCGGAAGACCTCGAGAAGTACGAGACCGAGATGGAGCTGCAGCTCTACCGGGAGTACCGCGACGTGGTCGGCCTGTTCCGATACGTGGTGGAGACCGAGCGGCGGTTCTATCTCACCAACCAGGTCGAGCTCGAGCCGAAGACCAGCGACGGCGAGGTCTACTTCGAGGTGACCATGGCCGACGCCTGGGTGTGGGACATGTACCGGCCGGCGCGCTTCGTGAAGAACGTCAAGGTGGTCACCTTCAAGGACGTCAACGTGGAGGAGCTGGCCAAGCCCGACCTCGAGGTGCCCACCGACTGAGTTTTCCGGTCGGCTTTTTTCGGTCGGCCCCGCGTGAAATGGGGAACAGGGCACCTTCATAACGCCTCATTCCTATCTTTTCCCTGAGATACCGGACATAGTGCCGGTACCCTGCCGCACTCTGGAATCCGGAAGGTTCACGGATTCGCAGGGGAGCAGGGGGAACGCGCGATGGTCAGCCGCAACATCAGGATCGGCCGCCTCGGGGAACAGGCCGCGGCGCGCTATCTGGCGGGGCTCGGATACCGCCTCCTCGCGCAGAACTGGCGCAGTCCGGATCCGGAACAGCGCGGCGAGCTGGATCTCATCCTCAGGCACCGTCGCGACCTGGTCATCTGCGAGGTCAAGACGCGGACGGGCGCCGCGCTCGCGCACCCGGCGGAGGCGGTGACCGAAGAGAAGGCGGCCCGGCTGCGCCGTCTAGCCATCGTATGGCTCCGCAGCGCGAGACCTCCGCGGCGGTCCGTGCCCAGACATTCCCTCCTCCGCATCGACGTCGTAGCGGTGCGCCTAGGCCCGCAGGAGCCTTTCCCGCTGCTCTCGATCGAGCATCTCCGGGGCGTGGCCTGATGGCCGGGTACGGTCGTGCGGCGGCGGTGGCTCTGCGCGGCCTGGCAGGCGTCATCGTGCAGGCCGAGGCCGTGCTGACCGCCGGGCTTTCCCGCTTCAGCCTCATCGGCCTGCCGGACGCCGGTCTCACCGAGTCCAAGGACCGCGTGCGCGCTGCGGTGATCAATAGCCAAATCACCTGGCCACAGGCATCTCTGACGGTCTCGCTCGCTCCCGCTTCGATCCGCAAGCAGGGCAGCAGCTTCGATCTGGCGATCGCCATCGCGGTGCTGCGGGCCGAGGGCAAGGTGCGTCCAGTCGATGCGGATGAGGCGGTCTTCATCGCCGAACTGGGCCTCGACGGCTCACTGCGCCCCGTTCGCGGCGTGCTTCCATCAGTCCTGGCCGCCGCGCGAGCGGGCTTTTCGGCCGTCTGCGTCGCCGAGGCCAACGTCGCCGAGTCTGAGCAGGTCACCGGCATCAAGTCCATCGGCGTACGCACGCTGCGCCAGGCGGTCGCGTACGCCAACGGCGAGCCGATACCCGAGGAACCCGAGCCGGTGCTCGTCCGCTCCGAACCACCGCCGTCACCCCCTGAGCTGGATCCCAACGCACCCGACATGGCCGACGTGCTCGGCCAATTCGAGGCCCGGCTGGCCCTGGAGGTGAGCGCGACAGGTGGCCACCACCTGTTCCTCTGCGGTGCGCCAGGTTCCGGAAAGACGATGCTCGCCGAACGGCTGCCCGGCCTGCTGCCGCCGCTGGACGAGCGTGCCGCGCTGGAGGTGACCGCCGTGCACTCGGTAGCGGGCACCCTGCATCCGGCAAAACCGCTGGTCACCGAGCCCCCGTTCTGCGCCGTGCACCACTCGGCCACCGTGGCGGCACTGGTCGGCGGCGGCTCGAGCGTGATCCGCCCAGGCGCCGTATCACGCGCGCACCATGGCGTGCTCTTCCTGGACTTTACCGACCACCCGTAGGGCGTCCGGTTCACTCGTTTGACGGGTCCTCCGGCTCTTCCCGTGTCCGTTTACCGACTTGGTGGGTTGCCTTCGTTGCGTACGGATCGCTTCGAAGGAGCTCGGCTTGCGGCACGGGATGGTCTTGGGGGACCTGCGGGTCCAGGAGATGCAGAGGGCCGGTGGCGGCAGGTCCTACACGATCGTGTGGCCGGACGTGTCCGTGGATGAGGAGGCGGACGCGTTCCTGCGGACCTACACCAGCCCCGGGTCGCAGCGGACGATGGCGTACTTCCTGGTTGATCACCTGCGCTGGCGGGTTCGGGAGGGCCTGACGACGCGGTCGGTCCGGTTCCGCGATCTCCAGCGGTACATGGGGGCGGTGGGGGCGCAGGTTGCGTTCCCGTTCGGGCAGCCGTGGCGGGTGCCGCCGAAGCGCGCGTACTCGGCCTCGGCTCTGGGGATCGCGGCGGCCTGCTTGAAGGGCTTCTACGTGTACCACTGCGCGGCGGGCGGAGTGAACGACGGCCTTCGCGACGCTTTCTCGGCCGGTCGCTTACCCACGAAGGCGGACCGCAGCCGCGCGTTCCTCGGGCATGTGAAGAGCTCGATGCCGGCCAATCCGCTGGCCCCGACGCGTGCAGCCCGGCGTCGGCACCCGAAGATGCTTCCGGACGGGGCGAAGGAAGGGCTGCTGTCGGCGGTGAGCACCGCGCGGGACGCGATGGTGGTGGCCTGGCTGTCGGACACGAGTCTGCGGATCGGGGGCCTGACCGGGCTGCACTTGGCCGACCTGCACTTGCGGGAGAACGCGCCGTGCGGGGAATGTTCGGCTCCGCATCTGCACGTGTGCCAGCGTTGGAACAACCCGAACGGGGCCGCGGCCAAGTCGACGGCCGAGTGGCGGGTCGTGGACGGGGTGGTCACCGGCGGCGACATCGTCCGGGTCAGCTCGGCGATGGTCGGCGCCTACTTCGAGTACATGACGAAGGAGTACGCGAAGTACGCCACGGAGCATGGCATGCTGCTGATCCAGCTGGCCGGTCCGGGGCGGGGCGAGCCATGGTCCGCCGACGCGGCCAGGGGGATGCTGCGGCGCGCCGGGGCGCGCGCCGAGCTGCCGGGACGGATCAAGCCCCACGCGTTTCGCCACACGTTCACGAACGCCGTTCTCGAGGCGTCCGGCGGAGACTCGATGGTCGCCAAGACCGCGGGCAACTGGGCCTCGGCCGAGATGGTCGATCAGGTCTACGGCCACCCGGACCTGCACTCGCCGCAGTTCACGGCGGCCTTGCACACCGTGTGGGGGCAGGAGCGGGAGTGAGCGCCGCCCTTCAGTTGGTCGTGCTGCCCGACCGGTACGCCGAGACCCGCACCGTCACCGACCGCCTCGAACTCCTGCAGACGCTGATCGCGGCCCCGTCGTTCGACCCGCTGTTTCGCAGCGACGTGCTGCGCATCCCCGGCGACCACCCGTTCTACGGGTGGCTCTGCAAGGTCGAGGGCTGTGAGCGCAGCCACGAGGCGTCCTGGGAGCTGTGCCACCGGCACCGCGTGGAGTGGAGCGAGGGGCGCGCCGGCGGCGGCACGTTCGCGGCGTTCCTCGCCGGCGCCACGCCGTTTCGGGCGCGCAGTTGGTCGGACGCGCGTGCCTGCCTGATCTGCCCTGAGCTCCCGGCGGTCGGCCAGTGGGGGGTGTGCACGGTCCACGGCAAGCGCTGGATCAGCTACGAGCGCTGGATGCGGGCGCAGGAGCGGACCGCAGACTTCGACGAGTGGCTCTGCCGCCAGTCCCCGCTGCCGGGGCTGGGCACCTGCCGGGTCCTGGCCTGCCCCGAACTCGCCGACCTGCACCCGCTACGGATGTGCTCGCGCCATCGGACCCTCTACGACCGTCAGGGCCGCCCCGGCGATGCGCGTGTCCCGGACCTGCGCAGCTACGTGTCGAAGGGCGCGGGCGCGGAGGAGGTCCCGGTGGCCTACGGCGATGAGGCCGCCTTCCGGCGCTGGTGCGCGGCGGCCCCGGCGATCTTCCGGATGAACGGGGTCGTGTCGCTGCTGGGCCTGCGGCCGTTGGTGCGGGCGGAGATCCAATGGACCCTGTTCCGCCACGCCCAGGGTCCTGTCGAGGGTGCCCACTGGCAGCTCTCGTTCGTCCAGCACCTGGTCCAGCACTGCCGTGACCAGGACGCCGGATCGCTGGCCGACCTCGAGATGGGCAAGGTCCCGGTCAACAGTCGCAAGATCGCTACGGCGATGCTGCGCGAGCTGCGGCAGGTCTACTTCACTCGCCAGGACGCCAAGCAGGCCGGATTCATCGAGTTCGACCACTTCGGTGTCGTGTTCCCCAACTGCAACAGCCACTTCGATCTGTCGAGCGTGAGCCAGCGGTGGCTGCGCGATCTGCTCTGGGATTACTACGAGGGTCGGCTGAGGAACAACCCGCCCCGCTCCCAGGGCCCGTTCAAGGCCACCCGCCGCGGCTGTGTCGAGCTCAGCGCCTACCTCGAAGCAGAAGCGCCGGGCGGTGGCCACGACCCGGTGCTGCTGTCCGAGGAGCACATGGTCGCCTTCATCGCCGATCAGCGCCACCGCGCCGAGCACGGCCTGGCGCCGCTCGGTCGGCACGCCGACCCGGGCGGCCGGGGACCGCAGGCCTCGCGCGCGGGCAAGACCTCGGTCGCCCGGATCTTCGACGCGGTCCGCCGGATCCTGAGATTCGGCATGGACGAGGGCATCGCCGCCGACATCGGCCTGGACCGGCGCTTCATCACGGCCGCGCCCACCGGCGGCGGAGCCGGGAAGGGCGGACGGCGGCGGCCGTTCTCCGACGAGGTCGCCCGCGCCCTGGCGAGCGAGGGGAACCTGGCGCTGCTCGACCAGGCCGACGTCGAGGACCGCGGTCTTCAGGACATCTGGGAGGCGCTGGTGGTGACCGGGCGCCGCTGCAACGAGATCATCAGGCTCAGGTTCGAGTGCCTCGGCCGGATCAACGGGCTCCCGCTGCTCTGGCACGACCAGACCAAGATCGGGAACCTGGAGGAGGGCATCCGCATCCCCGAGCGGCTGTTCAGACGGATCGAGGCCCGTCAGGCGAAGACCGTCGATCGATTCGTCCAGCGGCACGGCCGCCCGCCGAACGCCGGGGAACGCGTCGAGATCGCCTTGTTCCCACGCCGGTCGAGGAACCGGGCCGGTCGGCAGAGCATGAGCTACGGATGGTTCCAGACCAGGTTCTCGACCTGGGTGGGCGAGCTCGACATCAGCTGTGTTGCCCACCAGGCCCGGCACACGCTGGCGACCAACCTGCTCATCAGCGGCGCCAACCTCAGCCACGTCAAGCGCTATCTGGGCCACGTCTCGGACGCGATGGCCGAGCACTACGTCCACCTCGCCAACACCGACCCGCGCCTCGAGGACGCCTTGAACACGGTCTGGGTCAGCGGGCCCGGCGCCGCGCAGCCCGGCCTGCTGCTCTCCAGCGGAGAGCCGATGACCCGCCGGCAGGCCGAGGCCCTGGCCATCGACCTGACCCGGGTCTCCACGCCCGCCGAGGGCGGGTTCTGTACCTTCCAGCCGGTCGTCGACGGCAACGCGTGCCCTTGGAACATGGACTGCCATAACTGCGAGAAGTTCGTGATGTCGGGTGCCGACCTCGTGTACTGGCACCGCAAACGCGAGCAGTGGCGCATGCTCGCCGAACGAGCCTCTGACCCGGCTACCGCCGACTTCCTGCACGAGGTCTTCGACCCCACCGCCCGCGCGATCGAGGGCCTGGAGAAGGCCCTCGCGGCGGTCGGTCTGCTCGACGAAGCCCTCACCCTGGATCTGCGCAGGCCCCAGGACTACTTCGGCCGGGTCTGGGCCACCGCATTCCGAGCCCGAGGACTCGCCCGCCACCTCGACGACGAAGCCGTCGACGACGAGTACGACGCCGTGTCCATCGAGGACAGCGCCTCGGGGCTGGCCTCGCAGGAGGGCGAGTGAAGCCCGAGCAGACCGTGGCGGCAATCGCCGCCCGCCGTCGGCAGACCGTGGACAAGCTCGGCCAGGTCGAGAAGGCCATCGCTCAACTGCGGCGCGAGCGCGGCCGACCTACTGTCAGGTCTATCGCGGACCGGGCGGGAGTGTCCGCCACGTTCCTCTATGAGAACTCCGACGCCCGGGCACTGGTTCAGCAGGCCACCGCCGATGGCAAGGCCCACCGCGACCGCGGCGCGGCACAGACCCACGAGCGGATCGAGGCCTCGTGGCGCGAGCGCGCGCTCAACGCGGAAGCCGAACTCGGCCGCACCCAGCACGAGGTACTCGGCCAGCGGCAACGTATCGGGGAGCTGATGGGTCAGCTCCGCGACACCGAGCAGATGGTCCCCGGCGAGTCCGTCCAGGCCGTGGTCACCGAGAACACCACCCTCAAGCGGCGGGTCCAGCAGCTCACCCAGGACAACCGAGCCCTCCAGGAACGCCTTGAGGGTGCGCGATCCAACCTCCGCTTCGCCGAGAAACGCATCGCCGACCTGCAAGCCCAGCTTCTCGAGCCCGGGCAAGCCCGGGAATGACTGCCTCACTACGGCGCCGCCGGCCTCTTCGGAGACGTAGGCTTGTCCGCTATGGGTGCCAACGAGATTGATCGCGCGTCAGCGGGGTTGCTCAACCTGGCCTACCGCGAGGCGCGGGCCGAGGGTCTCTTCCAGTCCGCAGAGGCCCGAGCCGCCCTGCGGGTGCTGGTGGGCGACCTGACGGAGGGTGAGGTCGCGTTGCAGGGGCAGGTCTATGTCGACAGCCCCGAGGCGATCGGCCGAGCGATTCGCGAGGCCTGGTCTGTCGGCATCGCCCAGGCCCAGCAGCAGTCGATCGATGCGTACACGGCCCTGATCGGCAACTTCGCCCGCTTCTGCCACCTTCTTGAGGAGCGGGTCCCGGAAGCCCCGATCAAGGAACTGCTAGAGCAGGTGGCGCTCGAAGCAGCGGCTCGAGAAGCCGATGAGTAACGGATAGTCAGATCAACCGATGTAGTGCTCCCGCGCGGCCTTACAGTTGGCCGCCATGGAAATCGCTTCGCTGATAATCGCGGTCCTCTCGCTGGGCACCGCGGGTTTTGCCATCATCTACGCTCGACGCTCGGCCGTGGCTGCCGACAAGTCGGCCGTGGCCGCGGCCCGCGCCGCTGCCGCCGAAGAGAAATCTGCTGCACTCGATGCGGACCGGCGCCATGCCGAGCTCACCCCGAAGTTTGAGTTCACCGCCCGTCCGGCGAATCCCGGCAGCGATCAGATCACCGCGACGCTCACCCTGCTCGGACCAGACGACCTCGGCTCGATCGATCAGCTCACCGTGTCCATCGACGACGACCATCCGTGGCGCGCCACCGCTGTGAGTCTGCCGGGCGGCCCTACCCCGGAGCAGGTAGCGGACCAGATCTGGGGGCCGTATCGGCTGGTGCCGGGAACCGGGCCCGGCGCGAACTCGGTCGGCGGCATCCTCGGGGCCAGCAGGACGGGCAGGGACGTCACGATCTCGCGTCATCTGACGATTGGCGACCCGATTCCCCTTGCTCTACAGCCCACCTTGCCGCCGCCCTGGTCGCAGATGACGCAATCCCAGTGGCAGCGCGAGCGCGGCCACACGGTGCGCCTGGCTCTCGAATGCCGAAGTGGCAGCCGCGCCTGGTTCATCAAGCGGAACCTCGAGGTCCCGCAGCCGCCTCAGCAGCCCTAGGGAAGAACGTGGCACAGCATTGTCGGATCGCCCGGCTACGGTAAGTCCATGACCACCATCGGCAGCCCACCCCCGGGGCTGGTGCCTGTTCACATCGGCTTGGCCGAGCCGGGAAGCGCTGCTGCCGCGCCGCGCCCACGCCACGACAGGTTCGCGGAGACGCCGTTGCAGGAGCGTTCTGCGCTGACGGGTACCGGGATCGAATGGGCCAAGCACGGGGTGCAGCCGCGGTGGCTGGGACAGGAGAGCTGGGACTGCGCGGTGGCGCTGGAGCCGGGGATCTTCAGCAGCGGCGGCGATGACGAGCGCAAGCGGTTCCTCGCGGGCGCCGCCGAGCGAGGTGAGACCGCGCTGCTGGTGTCCACCATCGGTGACGTGAACGACGACACACCGAAGCGCGCGTTGTCGAGGTCGGGCGCCTCGGTCCTGCTCCCCTTGCTTGACGGCTCGATCGGAGGCCCACGCCTGCCTGTAGGCGCTCGGCCCGCGCTGGCCGCTGACCTGGACCGGGCCGACCGTGACCTCGGCCTGCGCCTGCTCAGCCGCCCGCACGACGCGCCCTGGTGGGCCTTGGAGGTCGCAGCTACCTACACCGAGTCTTACAACGGGTTGGTGTCGAACCCGGTGCCCGACGGGCGCCTGCAACCGATTCTGGTCGACGGCTCGGGTCGACCGGTCGTCGCAGCATGGATCCCCACCGGGGAGAACGCGCGCTGGTACATCGTGCCGGACGCCACCGACTGGAACACGGTAATCGACTGGCTGGTGCGCCACGCGCTACCCGAATACGCCCCAGGTGCACTACGCCGCGCCCGCCATGCCACCTTCACCGACCCCGACTTGCAGACCGAGCGCGAGAGCCGGGCGCGCCAAGGGCTGGCCGATCTCGAGGACGAGTTCGCGCGACGGAAGAGGGGCCTTGAGGAGGAGTTGCGCCGCGCCGAGGAGCTTGCTGCTCCCGTGCGCAACGGGCTCCTCTACGGCACTGGCGACGAGTTGGCCGCAGTAGTGGCAGGTGTCCTCACGGAAGCTGGCCTCACGGTCGTGGACCTGGACCAGGAGCTGGGCGCGACCGAGTCGGCTGACCTCTTGGTGACCAGGGGGAACCAGCGGCGCCTGGTCGAGGTGAAGTCCGCCGGCAGACAGGCCGGGGAGAACCTCGTGGACTCCCTGCGCAAGCACCTGGACACTTGGCCGACGGTGAAGCCGGAGTGGCCGGTCGACGGCGGCGTGCTGATCGTCAACCACCAGCACAAACTCATCCCGCAGGAGCGCTCCGCGACGGTCTACAGCCGCAAGGCGTTCACCGACTCGCTCGCCTATCCGGTGATCTCGACCCGCGACCTGTTCGAGTGGTGGCGCACAGCCGACTGGGAAGCGGTGCGCGACGCGGTCCTCGGGCCGGTACAGGCCGAGGCGGCCAAACCATCGCGCAGCTCGGCCGCTCCCGCCTCCGAGGCACAACCGAGCAGACCCCGCCGCCGGTTGTGGCGACGAGGCGAGCGTTCGATCTAGACGGCATGCAACCGTCGGCTGTGGCGCTGAGGCCTCGCCGATCCGCTGACGTACCTACACGTCGAGAGCGACCTTCTCGACCGGAATGTGCAGCGACTTCCAAGGGACCCTGATGAAGATCAGCTCCTTCGCGGAGTCGATCTCGGTGATCTCGCCGGTGCCGAACGCCCTGCACTCCGGCTCGAAGACCTCAACCGTGTCGCCGACCCGGAGGAGGGCGGGGTCTCCATCGACTTCGTCGAACCCGGAGTAGGTCAAGTCGGCACCCACCCGGACGTTCAGGTCGATCTCAATACGAGTCACGATGGCAACCTTCGGTCGGCAAACTCCGCTAGGAACTTGCACACACTGACGGGCCTGAGCTGGCTGTTTTCGCTTCCTACGTTCACAGAGTAGTGCACGGTGGCTTCGCCCGTATAGCCGTCTTTCTCGAACGTGAAACCGTGCTTGAACAGGTCAGCCGCCGTGCAGACGCAGTATTTCCTGTTGCCTGCGACATCCAAGCCTTCCAGTTCCGCCGCGCCGATCAACCGCCTGATCAGGGAGTCTTCTCCTTCATCCGGCCAGGCGCAGTCGGCGAAGACCGAGAGCCCGTAGAAGCCGCTGGCCGCGAACGCGAGGGCGGCTCTGCGCTCGACCCGCCCATGGGAAACCGGAGGAAAACGCACCACGATCGCGTCAGGAGCAACGAGTTCCGAGGCCACAAGATCAGGTTATGTCCGGTTGGCACAGCCCGCACGGCCGACATGGTCGAAAGATCAGGCCCCGGCGCGTGACACCCGACGCGAGACCGCGTCACGGACTGTTCGGCACGTTCCATCGCAGGTCAACAACGTCGCGAACACTTCGATGCGCAGTAAATCCGACGAGGCCCCGGAATTCGGCCGCGTGACCCTGGATTCACTCCGTGAGCCGATCGAATCGGGAGAAGTCGTGATCGCGCGGAGCTGCGGTATCGCGACGTTCCCCGCGAGATTCCTACTCGTAGCGGCCGCGAATCCGTGCCCGTGCGGAAGGTCCATGTCGATGCGCGGCGTGTGCACGTGCAGCCCACGCAGTCGCAACGCGTACCTAGGACGCATCTCGGGCCCGCTGCTGGACCGCATCGACCTGCGCGTAGACGTGTGCCCGGTCGGTCCGGCCGAACTGCTCTCGGCCGCGGCAGGCGGTCAGGCGAGCGAGACGACCACGCAGGTGGCCGAACGTGTTCGGCAGGCGCGGGACCGCGCGGCGCAGCGGCTCAGGGAAACGCCGTGGCAGCTCAACGCCCAGGTGCCCGCGCGCTTCCTCAGGGCCAACTGGCCGCTGACGCCGGAGTCGCTCGAGGGCGCCGAACAGGCACTGCAGTCCGGCGTACTCACCGCCCGAGGACTAGACCGCGTCCTGCGCGTCGCCTGGACCCTAGCCGACCTGGCCGGGAGCGATCGCCCCGGCCGCGCGGAGGTCGACACCGCCCTCAGCTTCCGCCTCGCCTCGGCATTCAGCTCGGAGGCCGTCTCATGACCATCTTCAACTTTGGAGCCCTCTCGTGATTACCTTTCCGATCGACTATGCCGACGAGCGCGCGGTCCGCCTGCTGCTCAGCCGCCTGATCGAGCCCGACGACCAGTTCTTCGCCCAGCTCCGCGAATCCGCCGCGCTTTACGAGCCCTGCTCGTCGGCCGAGTTTCTCCGCGTGATCCTGGATGAGGGATTGCCCCCACCCTGGCCCGCCGAACTTGCCGAACGCCTCGCGGGTCGCCGTGCCGGGATCCAGCTGAAACTTGCCCAGGCCGACCCCGCGGCCGATCTCCAAGCGGGCGCGGCCGCCGAGGCGCGCTTTCTTATTCCCGGCGACGCGGACTGGCCCACTGGGCTCGATGACCTGGGTGGACGTGCGCCGTTCGGCATTTGGATCATCGGCGGGTTCGAGCCGCGGGCTCCGGCCGTCGCCATGGTCGGGGCCCGTGCGTGCACCGGCTATGGCAGCCAGGCCGCAGGTCAGCTGGCTGCCGATATCGCGCGGGTGGGGACGACCGTCGTGTCCGGCGCCGCTCTCGGGGTCGATGGAGCCGCCCATCGTGGCGCGCTCGCGGTCGGCGGGACCACCGTGGCCGTGCTGGCCTGCGGGATTGACCGGTCGTATCCGGCGTCGCACCGCACGCTGATCGAGGCGATCGGGCAGCGTGGCGCGGTGCTCGCCGAACTGCCGCCGGGCACGTCGCCCACGCGGTTCAGATTTCTTTTCCGGACTACGGGTCGGGCCACGCGGGTCGGCCGAGATGAGGCGGAACAGCGTTCAGTGCGGCGGCCAGATCATCAGGGCGATTGTCCCGAGCCCGATGACGGCGGCCACGGCGGCCACGATCGTGCCGCGCCGGGTCCAGATCAAGATCTGGTGATCGACGGGGCGGCCGAGTCGCCGGGCTTTCCGGTTTGGGACAGGAAACGGCATGGGCTCGGGAATTTCGTGGATACCGGGACCGCGGCCATGGGCTACCGCGACCGCTTCGGCGAGGTCGTCGGGCGTGGTCCGGGCAGCCTGCAGAGCCTCCCTGAGCGGAGACAGATCATCGGACGAGCCGTTCATGGACCCGGTATAGCTGGTCGGTGCGGGATGGGGCAAATCAGCATGATCCAATACATCGCCCCTGTTCCAGTACCCGTTGGTGCGCCACGTCGGGCAGCTCACGGCAGAACGCGGCGCCATCTGGGGTTAGTTTTGGTCGACCGTCTGGGGCGGAGCGTCTAGGCCTCGCTCCGCCCCAGACGAGTCTCAGGTGCCGTCGACCGCGGTCAGGGCGTCGTACTCGCGGACGGCTCGGGCGAGCCTGTTGATCGCGGTCCGAACCGTGGCGTCCGCGCTCGGGTGTGACTCGGCGATCCGCAGGGCGTCGCGGACACAGGCGAGGAACACCGCCTCTGGTACCGCCGGCTTCAAGGCGTCGGCCGCCTGCAGCAGCGCCGCCGTCACCGTCGGGTCGACTCCGGACAGCGGCCCGGTCGCGTAGTGCGCGGCCATCACCGCGCGGCGCAGGAGGGTCTGGTTCGACTGGTCGAAGAGCGTATCCAGGATTTCGTCGGAGACCCGGACCCGCTCTTCGGTGCCGTCCGGGAAGCGGATCTGCGCGGCGTGCGCGGAGACCTCGGCGGCCGGGCGCGGGCCGATCTTCACCCGCAGATGCTGGCCGGCGAACTTGTTCTGCCCGGCGAGCGGGTTGGGGTTGAACGACAGCATGCCGTTGCGGTACTCGCCGGGTTCCAAGGCGTCGGAGGGGCCGAACCAGCCGTCGGCCTCGGTCTCGAAGCTGTAGACGGTATCGATCATTTCATCTCCCTGATTGGGGGTATGGGTGGTTTTGACCACGACGATTGGGGCTCCGGCCTTGTGCTGGCGGAAGAGCGCCTCCCGTCCGGTGCCGGTGGCCTCGGCCAGCGCCGTCCAGCTCACCTTCGCCTCCTCGGACTCGTGGAGGCCGGAGGAGAGCGCGTAGGCGGTCTGGCGCTGGGCCTCGGCAAGGAGCTGGACCCGCTGGAGCGGGTTCGTGCTCTCGACGGCCATGTTGATCAGCGTGGCCGCGTTGAGCGACCGCGAGTCCGTTACGGCTCGGTGGTTGGTCTTGGGCATGGCTTCCTTCCTGCACAGTTGCGCGCGGCGCGAGCGATCGTGCTCCTCCAGTAGAACATGAAGTGCTCGTGCACGCAACGCATTTGCGCGCGCGGGAGAGGGGTATCCCGTGAGGATCACGAGCTTTCGGTGCGGATGACAGGGATTCCGAGGTTGACCAAGCTTGTCTTCGGGTCGGCCGATCGTCGGCGGAGCTCGGCGAGTTTGGCGCGGCCGGCGTCCAGGCTGGGCCGGATGACGTCCAGTTCACCGCCCCAGCCGTACATCTCGGCTTCTTCGAGGCGATCTTGGAGGTTCTTGATCATCCCGATGAGGCGGCGTTCTTCCTTCGGGTCAACCCGGAGCATGCTGCACCGTAGGCAGGCGTGTTCATGTGGGCAGCTGGTGTTGTAGGCGCGGCCGCAGGTTCCCAGGGCGAGTCTGCGTAGCTCGAAGTGGGCTTGGAATTCGTTCCATTCGGCGTCGGTGACTTCGCGGTACTCGGCTTCGGGGCGGGTGGCTCTGCGCTTGGCCAGGTGGTCGCGGTAGGCGCCGATGACGTGCTCGGGGAAGACAGCGGTGTAGGTCTGGGTGGTGCTGATGAGGCTGTGGCCGAGGATCTTCGCGGCGATGTGGATGGGCAGGCCGTTGGCGACCGCGTCGGTCGCGAACAGCCTGCGGAAGTCGTGGGGCGTGAAGTGGAGGGGGTCTCCGGCGGTGTCCGTGATCCCGGCGCGGGCGACGGCCATGTTGAGCTGGCGTGCGACGGTGGCCGTGCAGATGCACTGGCTCTTCCAGCCGTAGGTGCGCTGGAAGAGGTGCGGCAGCGGTGGCCCCAGGACGCGTTCGTGCTCGTCATAGCGCGGCGTGAGCGGAACCTGCCCGCCATGTTGGCGTAGGAGCCGGGCGATGATCTCTGCGAGGGTGCTCGAAAGCTCGGGGCTCACGAGCAGCAGCCGCTCCTCGTTGGACTTGGAGGGGACGATCTGGAGCATCGGCACGATCTCGCCGGTCTTCGGGACACGGTAGGAGGTGATCGCGAGCCGCGTGATCTCCAACAGCTCCTCGATCCGCACACCGGTCTCCTTGAGCGTCGCCATGGTCGCCCATGCCCAGAACGCTTCGTCCTCGATCTGTTCGACGTCGATCCGCTTGTCGGTCTCGACGTCCTCGACCAGCACCCTGTTGGGCAGCCGCGCGCCAGGGCTCTTCAGTAGCCGCTTCGCCATCACCCTGCGGTAGAGCGTCCCGGCGAACTCGAAGGAGTCTCCGGCCGCGGTGCGCCGCGCCGCTGCCAGCCAGGCGGCCTGCTCATCCCGGTGGCGCTCCGTCGCTTCGACCAAGGTGGTCAGTTTGGGCATCCGCTCCCGGATCCGCTGGTGGGTCTTGGCCCTCACCAACTTCTTGGCCTTCATCTGGCCAGCGACATCCGCCGGCCGGACCGGACAGCGCACCGCCCAGGGGGCCCAGTACGGGTCGTCATGGGCCCATTCCTGCATGTCGAGGTAGAAGGAGCGGACGGAGTTGAGGATCCCGTAAGGGTCGAGACGTCGCTCCGGAGCCTGGCCGGGCCGCGCCTTCTTGTAGCTGGCCCGCTCTCGCCACTGGGCTGCCTCCTGGTGGGACAGCAGTAGGTCGTCCTTCCCGGGCAGGTGCTGCTCGATGTCCGCCCAGAACGTTCCGAGAAGGACACCGCAGAGCGATGACCAGGATGAATAGTCCATGGCCGGCCGTCGCTCGTCGAGGTATCGGATGAAGACCGCTCGGACTTCCGGGCTTTTGACCTTGTAGAAGCTGGCCATCTCCTCGGCGGTCCGCTGCCCCTTGCGTCCCGGATGCTGCCAGGCCGTCACGATGCCGAGGTGGTGGAGCATGTCCCACGCGGCGTGGATGCCGTCGGTGTACCCGTAGCCGTGGCGAAACGACCGGTATTCCTCAAGGTCGTCGAGCGTGAAACGCTCGGGACTCCTTCCCGTCCGAAGCGCGATCTTGGCAAGCGTGTTCAACCCCTGGGCCTTGTGGTCTGCCCGCATGCCGATTTCGTCGGCCGTGGCGGCGAGGCGAGCGAAGACCTCGGGCGTGACGGCGCCGCGCAATCTGACGTAGAGGGTCTTGAGGTTGATATCGCGCATGAAGTCGTAGCTCGGCCTGATCACCCCGCAGACCAGCACGTTCACGGCTCCCGAGATGACGGCTTCTCGAGACGATGTGCCGAGCCCGCTTGCGAGAACCTCGTCGATCAGCCCTCTTCCGAGATCATCGGCGTGCGAAGCGTCCCATCGCTGCTGCCAGGTCTCGCCGGGATGGGTCACCAGCCAGGTCAGTAGGCTGGTAACTCCGCGATTCGTCTTGGCTGACCAGCGGCTTGTGACGACCGTGGATTTCGCTGCCGCGAGTTCCACAAGCTCTTCGAGGCTGAGCTCGGGAACGGATGGATTCAGGTGATCAGCGATAGCGGCCTGTGGCTGCTCTTCGCAGTACCGCGGGTCCGGGGCGTCGGTCAGGGTCCGTACAGGCGCAGTGAGTGTCTGCAGGTCAGCTGACATTGGGCAGCCTCCCTCCGAACAGCAGGTCCAGGTCGGCCTGTTGGTAGCCGCCAGCTGGCGTCCCCGGCCGGACGTCGGCCTGGCCCTGCGTGGCATGAAACGCCCGGACCCGCTCGAAGATCTTCTGCTCGTCCTCAACCAGGTAGATCTCGGTCGTCGTGACGCTGTCGTGGCCCAGGATGAACTGCACATCGCGCAGAGACAGGCCGTCATCGTTGATCATGCGAAGAGCGCACGTATGCCTCAGGTCGTGCATCGTCCAGTTCGCGCCGAGCTTCGCATTCGCGCGCCGCAGCACCGCTCTTAGTGCGTCGTAAGTTAACGGCAGGCGCTTCAGAGCGGTGTCAGGGGCACCGCGCCGACGGCGCAACGTCACCCACAACGGGTCCTCGGAAGCCAGAACCATGCCCAGGTCGTTCAGGTAGAGCCGCAGCCACACGAACGCCTCCGGGCTGGCCTGGAGCCACTGCTCCTCCCCGCTGCCCTTTCGACACACCCGGATGAGCTGGTTGCCCCAATCCACGTCGATCGACCGCACCCCGAGCAGCTCGGCGGCCCTGGCCGCGGTGCTGATGCCGAACGCGAGGATCGCCCGGTCCCGGTTCGAGCCCATCGCGGCGAACAGGTCCCGCCACCGCTCGTCCGGCATCTGCCGAGGCCGGCGCTTGGGCACTTTCGGGTTGTAGCGGATCCCGCCGCCGGTGCGGTAGGGCTCAAGGGGGTTGTGGTGCGCGTTTGGACGACCCTTCGTCCGCTCCAGGACGACCGGGTTCACCAGCGGCCCCTCGCCGACCTCTTCGATCCAGTACTTGTAGAAAGCCCGGATCACGGAGTTGCTGTGCCTGATCGTCCGGGCTCCGTAGTCGTCGCCCACGTGCTTCTTACCCGAGACCGGATTGATCCGCCCGGCCGTCGCCGCCGTCGCGGTCCGCGGGTGGCGCAGCATCTTGGGTGTGGCCTGAAGCCACAGCACGAGGTCACGGACCTCAAGCGAGGTCGCCTTGTCCCACTCCACGCCGACAGCGGCCAGGAAGCGCCACCACCGGTGCAGGTCACGGGCGTAGCTCAGGACACTGGACGGCTTACGGCCGCGGGCAACGAAGTCCCGCAAGTACTCCTGGATCGGCGCAACCGGCTGCCCGGCCGCATCCAGAACCACCCACGGCACCACGCCATCGCTGGCTACGATCCGCCCGATCTGCGGAAGACGGAGGACCGCCAGGTCACGCTCTGCCTGCTCGACAACGAACACGGGGACTGCCTCTCGCTTGGGTCAGCCCTGGTTCTATCCAGAGGTCAACAGTCAGACGGCAACGACACGCCTGACTTACGCGCTTAGTCCGGTCAATACACCTGGCCCGGAATCGGCTCATCGCGGCCTTGGGCCTCGGCACGGTGGTCGTCGAGGCGGCGAGTCGCAGCGGCTCGCTGGTCACGGCGCGGCTTGCCGCGGAGCTCGGGCGCGCGGTGTTCGCCGTTCCCGGGCCGGTGACGTCCCGTCAGTCCATCGGGACCAACCGGCTGCTGTGCGACGGCGCCATCCCCGCCTTGGACGGTCCGCAGGTGCTCGCGGAGCTCGGAATCGAGTCGACCGGACCGCCCGAACCCTCCGAACCGGAGGCGCGCCGCGCCGACACCCCGTCAGAAGCCGTGTCGCTCGACCCGCGGACCGTCCTCGTCCGCGAGGCGCTGCCGACCGCCCGTTCGGGTCGTGCGGCGGAGGTGCTCGCGCTCGCCGTCGCGACAGGGCTTGCTCCGCCGCAGGTCCTGGCCTCGCTGGGGCAGCTCGCCGCTTGCGGGCGGGTGGTGAAGACCGGCGGCGGGTGGGCGCTGCGTTGACGGCGTTTCGGCCCGGAGCTGACGCGGTAACCGGATCAGATCACCGGATCGTGTGGAAGGGCGCGTTGGTTACCCGGCGTGTCAGAGCCTGTGCGATACGCTCACAGCCAGTCGGTATACCTTTCCGGAACCACCCGTGGCCGCTCGCGTAAAGGTTGAGTAGATCAGGGCTCGACATGTCCAGGAACAGCCAGCAGCGCGGGAGCGCCGTCGTGGAGCAGGCCGAACCCGGCCGCGCCTCCGCGGCTGCCTCCGAGGGCAAAGCGGCTGAGCCGGCCCGCCTTCGCCGGGGCCGAAGGTCCGCCGACGGCACCGAGCAAGAGGCCGCGATGGGCGCGGCCGCGATGGCCGATCTGTGGACCAGGTTCAAGGCGACCGGCGACGCGCGGCTGCGCGAGCAGCTGATCCTGCATTACTCGCCGCTGGTCAAGTACGTGGCCGGCCGCGTCTCCGTCGGCCTGGTCGGGTCCATGGAGCACGCCGACTTCGTCTCCTACGGCATCTTCGGGCTCATCGACGCGATCGAGCGTTACGACCCCGAGCGCGCGATCAAGTTCGAGACGTACGCGATCAATCGGATCCGCGGCGCCATCATCGACGAGCTGCGCGCGCTGGACTGGATCCCGCGTTCGCTGCGGCAGAAGGCGCGCGAGATCGAGCAGGCCGTCGTGCGCCTCGAGCACAAGCTCGGCCGCACGCCCTCGGAGCGGCAGATCGCCGCCGAGCTCGACCTGAGCCTCGGTGAATTGCACCAGATCTTCTCCCGCCTCTCGCTGGTCAACGTGATCGCGCTAGACGAGGTGCTGACCCTGTCCACCGGGGACGGCGGCCGGCTGAGCCTGATGGAGACGCTCGAGGACGTGTCCGCGGAGAACCCGGTCGAGGTCGCCGAGAACCGGGAGACGCGGCATCTGCTGGCCAGGGCCGTCAATACCTTGCCGGACCGGGAGAAGACCGTGGTAACCCTCTATTACTTCGAGGGCATGACGCTCAGTGAGATCGGGCAGGTGCTCGGGGTCACCGAGAGCCGGGTCTGCCAGATCCACGCGAAGGCCGTGCTCACGCTGCGCACCCGGCTGGCCGAACTTCGGTGATGCGGTCCCGCCGGGCCTCCGCGTCGTCTACGCTGAGCCTGTGCCGAGGATCAAAGCAGCGACCGTCGCCGAGCATCGGAGTATGCAGCGCGCGGCCCTGTTGGACGCGGCCAGGGACCTGCTCGCGCAGGGCGGGATCTCGGCCGTGACCTTCTCCGCCATGGCGGAACGGGCCGGCCTCGCGCGTTCCTCGGTCTACGAGTACTTCAAGACCAAGGGTGACGTGGTCGAGGCGCTGGCCGTCGAGGACTTCCCGGCGGCCGTGAACGACATCAGGGGTGTGATGCTCGCGCAGCCCACCCCGGAGCGTCAGATCGCCGCCTACGTGCGCCGACAGCTCGAGCTGGTCTCGCAGCCCGGCCATCGCAACCTGCTCGCGCTCTCCGCGCTCGAGCTCGATGGGACGGCCAGGGACCGGATACGCAGCGCGCACAGCCTCCTGGTCGATCTCGTGGTGGGCGCGCTGCGCAGGCTCGGCCACTCGGACGCGCGGGCCACGGCGGCCGCGCTGCAGGGCGCGATCGACGGCGCGGCCAAGCGGATCGACGCGGGCGCCGACCCCAACGCCACCATCGAGGCCACCCTGACGCTCATCCTGTTCGGAGTACGCGGAGCTCGCCGCCGCTTGTCCTGACGGCAGCCCGAAATGGCACGTAGGGCACTCATCGAGCCAATGCTGACGCTCATTCCCTTCGGCGTGCGCAAAGATTGCCACCACTTGTCCTGGCGGTAGCCCGAAATGCGATGCAGGGCGCCCACCCGAGGCCACGCTGACGCTCAATTTATTCGGTACGCGGAGCCCGCCGCCGACTGTCCTGAGGCCATCCGGTCAGCCTGGAATGGGATGAAGGGCACCTTCATCACAGCCGGCTGCTAAGAATCGGCCAGCACAGCGGCGTTTTCGGCGCATAGAACGAGCCGCTCGGCGCACGGTGGATTCATGCGTATCTTGATCACCTTCATCACAGTGCTGGCTTCGGCGATCACGGCCGCCCTGAGTAGTTGCGGCGCGGCGCTGGCCGCTGATCCGCCCTGCAAACCGACGAAGAACGGCACGGTCTGGACGTGGCCGCTGTCCGGAGCGTGGATAAGAGCCGGGCCGACGATCCTCAGACCGTTCGAGCCGCCGCGTCATCGCTGGGATCCGGGGCACCGCGGCATCGATCTCGCGAGCTACGCCGGGGACCCGGTGCTCGCCGCCGGCCCTGGGGTCGTGCTCTACGCCGGCCGCCTCGTCGACCGCGGGGTGGTGGTCATCGGGCACGGTGTCATCCGAACCAGCTACGAACCCGTCGAGGCGGCGCTTCCGGTCGGCACCCCGGTCTCGCTCGGCGAGCGGATCGGCACGCTCGACCTCGGGCACTGCGCCTCCGCCGCCTGTCTGCACTGGGGCCTGCTCACCGGACACGGGCACGGCACGACGTACTTCGACCCGCTCCTTCTCCTCGGCTGCGGGCTGATCCGCCTGGAACCGGTCAAGGCCGCTCCCTGAAGCCGTTAGAATGTCCTCGCAGCACAAACCAGAACCCAGGTCCTCCACTCCCCGGCCCCTTCAGGCCGGTGGGGCGCGCGGACCGAATTCGCGTGTCCACGGCCGGGTCCCGCAACGGACTTGACCGGCGGTTGCACGGTTCCGCCCCGACCCGCCCCGCGGGTACGGCGCGGCGCGACCGCCCGCCAGGGCACCAGGGCGAAGACCTCACGGACCTCCGGGTCCGCCGAGCCTTCGCGGACAAACCGGAAACGAACTACGAGGAGGACACGGCAATGGCCGTCGTCACCATGCGCCAGCTCCTGGAGAGCGGCGTCCACTTCGGACACCAGACCCGTCGCTGGAACCCGAAGATGAAGCGCTTCATCCTGACGGAGCGCAACGGCACCTACATCATCGACCTGCAGCAGTCGCTGTCCTACATCGACCGTGCCTACGAGTTCATCAAGGCCACGGTCCAGCACGGCGGCACGGTCCTGTTCGTGGGTACCAAGAAGCAGGCTCAGGAAGCCGTCGCCGAGCAGGCCGCGCGCGTCGGGATGCCCTACGTCAACCAGCGCTGGCTGGGCGGCATGCTCACCAACTTCTCCACCGTCTACAAGCGGCTGCAGCGGCTCAAGGAACTCGAGCTCATCGACTTCGACGACGTCGCCGCGTCCGGCATGACCAAGAAGGAACTGCTGGTCCTGCGCCGCGAGAAGGACAAGCTGACGAAGACCCTCGGCGGCATCCGGGACATGCAGAAGGTGCCCTCCGCGGTGTGGATCATCGACACCAAGAAGGAGCACATCGCCGTCGGCGAGGCGCGCAAGCTGCGCATCCCGGTGATCGCGATCCTGGACACCAACTGCGACCCGGACGAGGTCGACTACAAGA